>JAABUO010001361.1_pt1 | contig 32453 bp, 29 predicted proteins | sample 5559291 | NCBI WGS metagenome assembly JAABUO01 (sample SAMN10711878, study PRJNA513372) | rock metagenome | isolation source: Antarctica rocks | place: Antarctica: Victoria Land, Finger Mt sud | reverse complement strand
CGTAGGCGGCGGCCTCGTCTGCCACCAGCGGACGGTCGGCCAGCAACGGGACGCCAGGTACGTCCGGGGCACCATGCGCCAGCACCAGCCCCGGCGAGGTGCTGTTGCGGGCCACTGCGAGCAAGCCCTCGGCAACGGGGCCCTCGCCGACCACGGCAACCTGAACCGGACCCGCCATCGCCGCCTCGGCAACCGCCAATGTCCAGCCCGCAAAACGAGGTTCGCGACTGGCGAGCTCGCCCGCGGAGGCCAGCGCCGCGTCCGCCGCGGCCCGGTGCCGGGTCGAGCCGGTCAGCGCCGCGTAGCTCAGCAGGGCACCCGCGAGAGCGGACTGCCCGGACGGGGCGGCGTTGTCGGAGGGGTCGCGCGGCCTTGTGAACAGCTGCTCGGCATCGTCGGCGGTGTCGAAGAATCCCCCGCTGCTGTCGGCAAAGTGGCGCAGGGCCACCTCGAGCAGCCGCTCGACGGCACGCAGCCAGCCCGGGTCGCCGGTAGCCTGCTGCAGCGCGAGCAGCCCCTCAGCCAGGTCGCCGTAGTCCTCGGCCACCCCCATGGCCGCGCTCGCGACACCGTTGCGGGAGGACCGGTGCACCCGATCGCCGTCGGAGTGGGTGTCCAGCAGGAACCGAGCGCACCGCTCCGCGGCGACGACGTAGCGCGACTCCTCGAACAGGACGCCGGCGTCGGCGAGCCCGGCGATGGCCAGGCCGTTCCACGCGGTGATCACCTTGTCGTCCCGGGCCGGCTGTGGCCGCTCGTCACGTGCCGCCAGCAGCCGCTGCCGGGCGGTCGCCCACCACGTGGCGTCGGCAGGGTCCTGACGCAGCTGCAGCGTGGACGACCCGAGTTCGAAGGTGCCCTGGCCGGTCACCGTGAGCAGCGCCGCGGCCCGCGCGCCGTCCTCGTTCCCGAGCACGTCGGCGAGCTGGGCGGGCGTCCACGAATAGGTCAGGCCCTCGACCCCGTCGGTGTCAGCGTCCAGCGCGGACGCGAACGCGCCCTGCGCGGTGCCGAGGTCGCGGATCAGGAAATCTGCTGTTTCGCGGGCGACCCGCTCGGCCAGCGGGGACCGGGTGGCCCGCCACAGGTGCGTGTAGACGCGCAGCAGCTGGGCGTTGTCGTACAGCATCTTCTCGAAGTGCGGCACCACCCACTGGGCGTCCACGGAGTACCTGGCGAACCCGCCCGCGAGCTGGTCATACATCCCGCCGCGTGCCATCGCCTCGCAGGTGCCGGCCACCATCTGCATCGCCGGCTGCGATCCGGTTCTTCCATAATGGCGCAGCAGGAACTCCAACACCATGGACGGTGGGAACTTCGGTGCCGACCCGAACCCGCCGTTGCGGCCGTCGTACTGGCTCGCCAGCCGGTCGGCCGCCTGCTGCAGCTCGTCGGGGCCGATGGGCAGCGGGGTGGCGGCCACGATCACCGACTGCAGGGCATCCACCACGTGAGCGCTCGAGGCCAGTACCTCGTCGCGCCGCTGCGTCCAGGCGTCGATGACCGCATCGAGCAGTCGCAGAAAGCCCTCTTGCGGAAAGTACGTGCCACAGAAGAACGGGGCACCGTCCGGGGTCAGCAGGCAGGTCATCGGCCAGCCGCCCTGGCCCGTCATCGCGGTGGTGGCCGACATGTAGATCGCGTCGATGTCGGGACGCTCCTCGCGGTCGACCTTGATCGAGACGAACCGGTCGTTGAGGACCGCCGCGACTCCGTCGTCGGCGAACGACTCGTGGGCCATCACGTGGCACCAGTGGCAGGCCGCGTAGCCGATCGAGAGCAGCACCGGCACGTCCCGGCGCTTGGCCTCTGCGAAGGCCTCGTCGCTCCACTCGTACCAATCCACCGGGTTGTCCTGGTGCTGGAGCAGGTAAGGGCTCGTCGCCTCCGCTAACCGGTTCGTCATGCTGTCCTCTTTCCCGTCGGCCTCGCGAAACTTCCTGGACGTAGGTCACCAGCGCGCGCCCTTCCGACGATACGAGGTGGCCCCCAGCGAAGATGAGTCCTAGGAGGGATGTTCGCGGCGGTACTCGTCCCGAACTTGGCGGGCTATGCCTTCTTGCTCCTCGCCCTCTTCGGCCAGGTCGTCGTTGCCCAGAGCTCTTCCGAGCGCCTCTTTGGCCTTGCCGACCGCGACGTTCTCCCATGTCGCGGGCGACTCGGGGACTTCCACTTCCTGCAGCTCTTGTGTCACGTCGTCCGCTTCGTCAGCCATGGGGTGAGACTAAGCCATCCGAAACCGGGTGTCGCATCGTCGGTCTGAGCTCCTGTGAGCGCGCCCGGGCGCTCCGGAAGCAGGTCAGTCGGGCCGGCGCACGGCGGCTCTAGGGTGGGGAAGAAGGTGGCGTCCGGCATCGTGGCGATCGGCTCTGCGGGTTTGCTCGGCGCGGCCGGCCTCACGGTGTGGGCGCCCAAGTAATCGCCGTACGCCACCCGCGCGATGGTCCGCGCGCGCCGACAGGTAGGCACCGCCGACGCCAGAACCACGCCGACGCGGCCGGGTCCCTGACACCCTGCCGCTCGCGAACCAGTGGGCGGCGCGCTAGCGTCTGCTAGCTGCCGCCGGGTAGCACCGACGACAGCGCGTCACTGATAGAAGAGGACTCCCACGATGGCCCAGAGCCCCCCGGGACGAATCGCGAAGCGGATCGGCGCGGCACTCATGATCGTCGCGGCGCTGATGGGCGTCGTGGCCACCATCGGGATCATCGCCGGAGCCGGATCGTCGCTGCTGCAGACCCTCGACGGCCCGGTCTACACCGCGCCGGCGAGCGCCACCATGACCCTCAAGCCGCACACCTACGTCATCCTCGAAGAGGCCGGCAGCCGGAGCGGTGGCGGCGGCTTCACCGTCACGCACACCGGCTCGGTGACCCTCAAGCCGGACGAGGTCAACGTCGCGGGTCCGACCGGCGCTCCGGTGCTCACCGGCTATCCGAACACCCACCAGACCGTGGCCCGAGGCAATGCCGTCTTCACCGGCGCCGTCTCGTTCGACGCCAAGGACGCCGGGCAGTACCGGATCACCATTCCGCGGGCGGCCGGAACGCGGTTCATCGTTGCCGAGGACATCGGCTCGTCGTTGCAATCGGTGGGTGGCTGGGCCGCGTTGGGTTTCGGCGCGCTCGCGCTGCTGGTGCTGGGCGTGATCCTGATGATCGTCGGCGCCGCTCGCCAGCGCGCCCGCGTTCCCGGCGTGCCGATGCTGGCCGGCGGCGCGAACCAGCACGGCGCGAATCCGTACGGGAACCAGCAGTACGGCCAGCAGCCTTACGGTGCGCAGCAGCCTTACCAGTACGGGGGTGGCCACAGCGCCGCCCAGTACGGCGGGGGCCAGTACGGCGCACCGCAGCAGAATCTGCCGCCGGCCGGTTGGTATGCCGATCCGCAGGTCCCAGGCCAGTCCCGGTACTGGGACGGCAACCGCTGGGTGTGATGACGAGCCACGGGCTGCTGGACGAGCTGCGCGCCGCCGGGATGGCCCGCGGTGGCTACCTGGCGATCAGCATCGCGCCCGGGCGGGGCCTGGGACTCGCCCTCGAACCGGCACTCTCACCGCAGACGCAGACGCAGACGCAGACGCAGGCCCAGGCGCTGCGGTGGGCACTGGACTCACCCGAGCCCGAAGAGCTGGTTCGAGCCATCGAGGCAGAGCTCCGGCCGCGCTGGGTGTGGTGGTCCAACGACACCGCTGCCGCGCTGGCCCGGGCCGGGGTCCGGGTCGCGACCTGCTGGGATCTGGTCGCGGTGCACCGACTGCTGCACGGCGGCTGGCAGGCGGACCCCGCCATGATCTGGGCGCGGCTGCACGGCCTGGACGAGCGGTCGCTCCCGGGCACCGGGCAGTTGGACCTGCTCGGCAACCACGGCGACGAGGGCTCGAATCCCGAGAGCGCGATCCGTCCTGATGGGCACCTGCGCCCGGAATGGGTCAGCGGTGGCTGGCATCGCGGCACCGTGCGGTTGGCGGAGTGGGCGGCCACCGCCGCGAGCGCGGCCGTGCTGCAGCGCCGGCAGCTGTCCGAGCAGCCGGCCGCCGGTGACGCGGAGGCGACCGCCCGGTCGGAGTCCGCCGCGGAGCTGCTGTGCGCGGAGCTGTCAGCCGACGGGTTGCCGATCGACGTCCCGCGGGCGGAGCAGCTCATCGCCTCGTTCATCGGACCGGCGCCCGGCAACGCGACCGAAGCGGCCCGCCAGCGGGAGCGACGGGATGCCGAGGTGCTCGAGTTGGTGCCGCAAGCCGACGGGATCGACCTGCGCAATCCCGCTCAGGTCAAGGTGATGCTCGCCAAGGTCGGCATCGACGTGGCCGACACCCGGTCGTGGCGGCTGAAGCACTTCCGTGGCGCGCACCCGGTCGTCGAGGCGCTGCTCACCTGGCGCAAGGCCGAGCGGATCGCCACGACGTACGGCTACGACTGGCTGGCGCGCAACGTCGGAGCGGACGGGCGGTTGCGCGGCGCCTGGAGTGGCTCTGATGGTGCAGCGGGACGGATGACCGCCCAGGCCGGACTGCACAACCTGCCCGCCGAGCTGCGTCCGGCCGTGGCGGCGGACTCCGGGTACGTGCTCGTCCGGGCCGACCTCGGCCAGATCGAGCCGCGGGTGCTGGCCGCGGTGTCCGGTGACCCGGCGCTGGCTCGTGCCACCCAGGACGACGACCTCTACGCCCCCGTCGCCAGCAGGCTGGGAGTGGACCGGCCGATCGCCAAGGTCGCCGTGCTCGCGGCCATGTACGGCCAGACCTCGGGTGCGGCGGGGCAGGCCTTGAAGGGCATGGAGAGTGCCTACCCGATGGCGATGCGCTATCTGCGCGACGCGAACGACGCCGGACGGGTCGGCCGGGACGTCCGGACCTACGGCGGCCGGCTGGTGCGGATGTGGCCGACGCCCGTGGGGCTGGATGTGGAGGCCGAGCGGTCACACATCGCGGCCCGTGGCCGATACGCCCGGAACGCGGTGGTGCAGGGCGCCGCGGCGGAGCTGTTCAAGGCGTGGGCCGTGACGGTGCGCGGGCGCGGCGGCCCGCTCGCCGCACAGGTCGTGCTGTGCCTGCATGACGAACTGCTGGTGCACGTGCCCGTCGAGAAGGGCGACGCGGTGCGGCAACTGCTGGAGGACTGCCTGCAGGAGGCGGCTCAGGCCTGGGCACCTGATCGCACCGTCAGGTTCGTCGCCGATGTCAGTGTGATTCAGCGTTGGTCCGAGGCGAAGGCCTGACGCTGCCGGCCTGCCCTAGCCTGTGGTCATGTCAAGCAGAAGCGCGTTCCGCCGGGTGGCGATGGCTGAGGCCACGTCCTGGTTGGTGCTGATCGTCGCGACGATCGTCAAGTACACGACGAAATCCCAGCTCGCGGTGCATGTGATGGGACCGATCCATGGCGCGCTGTTCATCGGCTACGTGCTGATGGCGCTGGCTCTGCGGAACCGCTTCGGGTGGAACGTCCGGGCACTGCTGATCGTCCTGGTCGACTCCGTCCTGCCGGGCGGCGGCTTCTTCGTCGCCCGGCGTCGCGAGCTGCAGGACCGCCAGCTCGCCGGCTGATCACGCTTGCCAGCTGACTGACGATGCCTGACTGGGGATGCGCTACTGACTGGCCAGCGCCAGGACGGCCGCCCCGTGCAGCTGCGCGGTCTCGGCAAGCTCGCTGACCCGCAGCCGCAGATCCCGGACGATGCCCGGCTGGGCGAACCGGTCCAGCGACTCCCGCACTCCGGCGAGCAACGGCTCCCCCGCCAGTGAGAGCTCACCGCCGAGCACCAGCACCTCCGGGTTCAGGTTGTTGACCAGGTCGGCCAACACCCGGCCGAGGATCCGGCCGGTGTCCGCGAGCACCCGGCTGGCCCCGGCGTCACCGGCTCGGACCAGCTCGACGACCCCGGCCATGCTGAGGACCCGGTCGTGCGCCGGCTGCATCAGGGCCAGCACCTGACTGACCGATACCACCGTCTCGAGGCAGCCGCGATTGCCACACCGGCACAACGCTCCCGCGGCGTCCACCGGCACGTGCCCGATCTCGCCCGCACGCCCGGTCGAACCCCGGTACAGCCGGCCGCCGAGCACCATCCCGGCGCCGATCCCGGTGGATACCTTGACGTAGATGACATCGGCGAAGCCCCGGGCCGCGCCACACGCGATCTCACCGAGGGCGCCCAGGTTGGCGTCGTTGTCGATGACGACCGGAAAGCCGAGAGCCGACCGCAGCTCCTCGGCCGGGTGGCGGTCCACCCACCCCGGCAGGATGTTGCCGGGCCCGACCATGCCGGTGATGCCGTTCACGGGCGCGGGCAGCCCGATGCCGGCGGCCACCACCCGGCTCCGGTCCGCGCCCAGCTGGTCGAGCAGTGCGCCGATCCGCCTGCGGGCGTGTTCGAGGGCGAGGTCGGCGGAGGAGTCGACATCCAGCGACTCCCACTCGGCGACGAGCACCCGGGACTGCGCGTCCACGATTCCGATCTGGCAGTGGCTGTGGCCGAAGTCGATCGCCACCACGAGGTCCGAACGAGGCACCGGCATCAGGCGGCGGGCTGGACGGCCGGCCCGCCGGGACAGGTTGCCGGCTGGAGTCCCCGAGCCCGGGTCCTCGCCTTCCATCACCACGCCGTCGGCCAGCAGCTCGGCCACCAGGCCGGTGACGGTGCTGCGGGCAAGACCGGTCACCGCACACAACTCCGCCCGGTTGCCGGCCAGCTCGGAGCGCAACGCCGTCAGCACGCGAGCGCGGTTGTAGTCGCGGAGCGCGTCCGGAGTGCGTGGCGTGCCGTCGAGCATCGGCCCACCATAAACGTGGACTTCCGGCCGCGGCGCCGAATCGCCCATCGAATTAAGACTGATCTCAAGCCGAACATCGGTGTAAATACCGCGTAAGGCAGAGACTTAGGACTATTGACGGTCAAAATAACGCGTCGATACGCTGCCCCCTGTCCAGCTCCCCACCCGTCCGGCAGCAGCCGGCACGGCCCCGATGCCGTCCTCTGGCAAGGCAAATCGCCACCGCTGGCTTCTCGCTGAGCCGTGCTCGCTGCCTCTGATCCCCAACCCGCTCCATCCACCTCCGAAAGGTGCATCCCCGATGCGCAGACCCACCCGAAGGCGGCGCACAGTCGCCGCCGCCGTCACCACCACGGCACTCACAGCGTCGCTGGTGGCCGTGCTCGGTGCCGGCAACGCCGCCGCCGCGGCCGGTCCGCTCCCCCTGATCGACGACTTCGAGGGCAGCGTCCCGATCAGCACCACCAGTCCCGGCATCTTCCCGTTCGGCAACGACGCGGCCAGCACACCCACGCTGAGCGTCACCGGCGCGCCCGACCGGCCCGGCGCGGCAGCCGGCAACCATGCCCTCGACGTCCCGTACGCCGTGACCGGCTACGGCGGCTTCAGCGACAACCATCCGACCGCTGCCGACTGGAGTGCCTACGCTGGTTTCAGCTTCTGGGTGAAGGGCACCGGTAGCGGCCAGAAGGTCGAGTACGAGATCAAGGACGGTGGCTCGGACGGTGAGCACGCCGAGCTGTGGCAGGGATTCTTCAACGACACCACCGCCGGCTGGCAGCATGTCCAGGAACCGTTCTCCAGCTTCGTCAAGCGCGGTGACTACCAGCCGTCCGGCGCCCCGTCCGACGGCGTTCTCAACCTGACCTCGATGTGGGGCTTCGCGATCAACCTGCCCGGCGCCTCGAGCGGGCACCTGGTGCTCGACGACGTCGCCCTGTACGGCAAGGCGACACCGAAGGTGAGCGTCGCGACCGGCACGTACCTGGTCGACGCGGGAAAGACGGCGGCCGTCGGAGTCGCGGTCAGCACGCCGGACGGCTCACCGCTGGCCTCCGACGTCACCGTGCATTACACGCTCGGGGGCGGGACCGCGGTCCCCGGCACTGACTACCGGGCCGGTGCTGGCACCGTCACCTTCGCCGCCGGCACCGCTTCCGGCACGGTCAAGACCATCCAGGTCGCGACCCTCGGCGGTACCTCGGCCTCGACCGCGAAGACGATTCCGGTGACCCTGACGGTGGACGGGGCGACCCTCAGCGGAGCGTCTCCGGTCGTGGTCATCAACGCCCACGGCCTGCCGTACCTCGACAAGTCACTGCCTGCCGCTCAGCGGGTTGCCGACCTGATGTCGCGGATGACCCTGGCTGACAAGGTCGGCCAGATGACGCAGGCCGAGCGAGGCGCCGTGGGGAACGGCACCGACATCGCGAAGTACCGGCTCGGCTCGCTGCTCTCCGGCGGCGGCTCGGTGCCGACACCGAACACGCCACAGGCCTGGGCCGACATGATCGACGCCTTCCAGACGCAGGCGCTCGCCACACCGTTGCAGATTCCGCTGATCTACGGCATCGATTCGGTACACGGTGACAACAACCTGGCCGGCGCCACGGTGTTTCCGCAGAACATCGGCATGGGTGCCACCCGCGACCCGGCGCTGACCGAGAAGGACGGCGCGATCACCGCGACCGAGACCCGGGCGACCGGCGTGCCGTGGGCGTTCTCGCCGTGCGTGTGCGTGAGCCGCGACGAGCGCTGGGGCCGGTCCTACGAATCCTTCGGTGAGGACCCGGCGCTGGTGCAGCGGATGGAAACGATCATCGACGGCCTGCAGGGACACGGAAAGCTCGCCAAGAACACCAGCGTGCTGGCCACCGCCAAGCACTTCCTCGGCGATGGCGGCACCAAGTTCGGCTCGTCCACCAGCGGGACGTACACGATCGACCAGGGCGTCACCTACGCGACCCAGCAACAGGTCGACGCGCTGTTCCTGGCGCCGTTCAAGACAGCGGTCCACAAGGGTGTCGGCACGGTGATGCCGTCCTACTCCAGCCTGCAGATCCTCGGCAAGGACGCAGCGCCGATCAAGATGCACGCCCGCGGTGACCAGATCACCGGGGTCCTGAAGAACCAGTTGGGCTTCAAGGGCTTCGTGATCAGCGACTGGCAGGGCATCGACCAGATCGGCCCGGACTACCGCAACGACGTCAAGGTCGGCGTCAACGCCGGCATCGACATGGTGATGGTTCCCTACAACTACCAGGGATTCACTGCCGACCTGACCGCCCTGAACGCCAGTGGCGACGTGACGACGGCCCGGATCAACGACGCCGTCAGCCGGATCCTGAAGCAGAAGTTCGCGCTCGGGCTGTTCGACCACCCGTTCGCCGACCGCGCCAACATTGGCACCATCGGCGACGCCGCACACCGGGCCGTGGCCCGCAAGGCGGCTGCCGAGTCGCAGGTGCTGCTGAAGAACTCCGGCAGCGTGCTGCCGCTGAAGAAGAACGCCAAGGTCTACGTCGCCGGCTCCAACGCCGACAACGTGGGCAACCAGACCGGTGGCTGGACGCTGACCTGGCAGGGCCAGTCCGGACCCATCCCCGGTGGCACCTCGATCCTGGCGGGCATGAAGCAGGACGCCCCGCGGGCCAGCATCACCTACTCCGCGACCGCCTCGGCACCGACCGCCGGTTACGACGTCGGCGTGGTCGTCGTGGGTGAGACCCCGTACGCCGAGGGCATGGGCGACGTCGGCAACAACGGCCACACGATGCAGCTGTCGGTGGCCGACCGCGACACCGTGGACAACGTCTGCGCGGCGATGAAGTGTGTGGTCCTCGACGTGTCCGGCCGCCCGCTGGACATCACCGGCATCGTGCCGGAGGCCAAGGGCGTCGTCGCGTCCTTCCTGCCGGGCTCGGAGGGTGAGGGTGTCGCTGACGTGCTGTTCGGCCTCAAGCCGTTCACCGGCCGGTTGCCGCTGACCTGGGCCAAGGCCGAGAGCCAGCTGCCGATCAACGTCGGCGACAAGAACTACGACCCGCTGTACCCGTACGGCTGGGGCCTGCGCACGGACAGCGCCCGGACCCGGTTGCAGACCGTCCGCGACCAGCTCGAGACCAGCAAGGGCACCTCGGCAGCGGTCAAGGCACTGAACTCGGTGCTCTCGGCGAAGAACTGGAAGACCAACGGCTCGCCGCGCCACACCACGGCGATGCTTGCCTCGCTCAAGAACGTCGGCACCGCGATGACCGGTTCCAAGTACACCTTCGCGCAGCAGAACCTGCTGGTGTCGGTGGCTCGCGACCTGGCCCAGGTCGAGATCGTCAAGCACGGCTCGGCGGCGATGACGGCGACCGCGGCACTCACCGCGGGCGCCGAGCACAGCCTGCTGATCGGTCAGCCGGCGCGGGCGATCGCGGCACTGGCGAAGGCCTACACCGTGGCCCACTCCGTCAAGGCACCGAAGACGGCGAGGGCGACCGCGCACCCGGCGGTCTGATCGTCGTCACGCGCCCCAACGGCACTCGGGCGGTCCGCATCCAGCGGGCCGCCCGAGTGCCGTTTTCGTTGGTCCGCCAGGTGTGCTTGCCGGTCGCGGCCTCGTAGGCGGCTAGGACGAACCAACTCCGCCAGCAGGTCGCCCCTTCCGTGCTCCATCGCCCGGCGAAGCTGGTGCGCGCCACCTGCCCGTTCGGCCACCACGAACCCGGCCGCACCCTTCGGCGGGGGTCTTGCGAGCCAGGAACAACCTCAGCCAGGACCGGCGCACCGCTTCCGCGCTCACCCCATGCCTTGTTGTTGGCGATCACCTGCCCCAGCGCCTGCCGCTCGGCGGTCTCCTGTTCACCTCCCCGGACGGATCTCGTCGGATCAACGTGCTGCTGGCGTGGCGCGCGGTCAGTGGACGCGGTCCTGTCGGGTGAAGGCGACTGAGTCGTAGCTGCCGATGGTGATGGTGGCGACGCCGTGCTGGTGGACGGTGACCGTCGGGCCGGAGCAGGACCGGTTCACTTTGGCGCCGTGGATGATGTCGCAGTAGCTGCCAGGCTGAAGACCGGTCCGCACGGTGACTGTCTTGGCTGCGGTTTCGTTGTTGGTGCTGAAGAAGCCGCGGTCGCCGCGGCTGAACGCGACCAGGTTGGCACCGTCGTCGTACCAGTTCGCGACTGGGGCCTTGGCGACGTAGTTGTGCCATCGGACCATGTGAGCCACGCCGGTGTAGCGGTCCACGCATACCCACGTGGTGTTGTCGCAGACGGTGTTGGTGACGAGTCCGTCAGCGTTCGCCGGTGGGGAGTCGTCCGGGGTGGCCCAGGCGAAGCTGGCATACACCTGCGGGGTGCCGTGTGGCCAGGCGAGCATGAATTCGGTGGCGATGGTGTTGTTCGGGTCCTTGTAGTTCAGCGTGGAGCCGTTGCGTTCGCTGTCGTGGTTTTCGACGAACACAAGCTCTTTGTTGCTGGGCAGCAGACCGGACCGCGCGCCGAAGATTTTCAGGTCGCCGATGTTGCCGTCATTCGGCGGGCTGTTGTAGCTCTTGAACGCGTCGTGGATCTGCGAGGCGTAGTCGAAGCCGAGCAGGTCGCCGACGCCCTGGAACGCCCATGGCGAGATCCGACCCGGGCTTCCGGTGCCGACCTCCAGCGCCAGATAGGGGCGGCCGCCGTCGACGGTGTTGTGCAGCCGTGCCTCGATGGCGGCCAGGTCGGTCTGTCCGATGTGCTTGGCGGCGTCGACCCGGAACCCGGACACCCCGTAGCTGAGCAGCTTATTCAGGTAGGCCGCCAGGGTGTTGCGTACGTAGTTGGACTGGGTGCGCAGGTCGGACAGGCCCACCAGTTCACAGTTGAACACCTGGGTGTAGTCGTTGAAGTCCTGGATACTGCCTTCCCGGTCCGCGCTGCCCGTCGTCGGTGGGACCGGGCAGTCGGCAGGGTAACTGTGGAAGTCGGCCGGGGTGTATAGCCCGGTGTAGTTGTACTTGGTGTAGCCGGTGCCGCCGTAGGAGAGGTTGCCTTGGCCGGTCATATGGTTGATCACGGCGTCGGCGTAGACCTTCACCCCCGCCCGCCGGCAGGTGGCGACCATCGACTTGAACTGGGCCTCTGTGCCCATCCGGCTGGTCAGGTGGTAGTCGACGGGCTGGTACACCTCCCACCACGGGTGCAAGACAGTGCTGCCATTGCCGGTCGCTGTCCGTTTGAGGGAATCCTGCGGTGGCGCCACCTGCACACCGCCGTAGCCAGCCGGACCAAGAACGGTCCTACATTCGTTCGCTATGGACGGCCAGTTCCACTCGAACAGGTTCGCTATCACGTCGCGAGTTTGGCCACGGAAGTCAGCGGCGGCTGCCGGGGTCGAAGGCGACGCTTCGGCTGACCCGAGCACGGATCCCGTCACACCAACGGTAACCAGCGCAGCGGCTGCCGCGACGGCACGCCACCCCGCCCGGCGCCGCCCGGGCTGCGAACTCGGGGTTGGACTAGCTCCGGTCATGACGGCCTCCGTCAGGTTGAAGGGACCCATCGCGCGCCAGCTCCGACGCGCAATGGAAAGATGCCCGACACACGTTAGCCTCAGCGCGCCTCCACGCATAGCCCTGCCGCAGCCCGGCAATCAGAACGATGACGAGTTCAGTTCTCCCTTCTTCGACTGATTTTGTACCGGGTTTTGTACCGGGGTCGACGCTGGTGATCGGAAGGGGCGGGTCAGTTGCCCGGCTGTGGTCGTCCGTTGACCAGGACGGCGAGCAGGGTGAGGGCGGCGAGCCCCGCGACGACGAGCAGGGCGTGGGGGTAGCCGATGTGGGGGGCGGCCAGTGCCAGTGAGTAGGGGATTACCAGGCCGAGATAGGTGAGGCTGTAGTAGACGGCGACCAGGCCGCCGAGCTGGTCGGAGGCGGCCAGGTGTTCGACCTCGCGCAGTCCGACGACCAGGCAGATGCCGTATCCGCAGCCCAGCAGCAACCCGGCGAGGGTTCCCGTGGCCAGGCCTGGCCGGGCGGTGGCCAGCGCGGTGGCCAGGTAGCCGCCGGTCACGACGGCCAGCCCGACCACGGCCGGCCGAATGTCCTGGGGGTCGGCAACCGATGCCTGGAGTCGCCGTCCCCACCGTTGGCCGACGAGTCCGGCGGCGAGGGCGATGGCGGCGAGGACGCCGGTGACCACGATGGCGAGCGTGGCCGGGGGTCGGGTGCCATGGGCCGGGATCGTGGTGAAGGCCAGGCTGACGCTGCCGAAGACGAACGGGGCCATCGGCGCGACGACCCCGCGGAAGCGGACCGTCCGGGCTGCGGTCGGCAGAAGCCGGAAGCGACCGCCGGGTGAGGATGGGCGCGTCTCGGGGGCACGGGGCAGCAGCGCGAGGGCGGTGCCGCCGAGGACGAGGTGCACCAGGTAGGGCACGACCGTGGGCAGCGGCGCCCACTGTGCGATGACGCCGGCCATCAGCGGACCGACTCCGAACCCGGCGGTGAGGGCCACCGCGGCCCGGCGGGCGGCGAGCCCGGGCGTACCGCCGGAGAGTTCTTTGACCCAGGCGGTGCCGACGGTGAAGACGGTGCCGGAGACGACTCCGGTGAGCAGCCGCCCGGCGTAGAGCCCGGCCGTGCCGGTGCGCCCGGTGATGAGGACGGCGGTGGCCAGCAGCGACAGGGCGGTGAAGGCGATCATGATGCGGCGGCGTCCGTAGCGGTCACTGGCCGGACCGCCGATGAGGAAGCCGGGGATCAGCCCGAAGGCGTACACCCCGAAGATCGCCGTAGCCTGGGCATCGGACAGGGCCAGCGTGCGGCGGTAGACGGCGAGCAGCGGAACGAAGTGGTTGGCCCCGTAACCCACGGCGAACATGGCCAGCGCCGGCCACCGCCACGGGGCGCTCCTGGGCGCCGGCGTCCGGCCCGCCCACCGGATCACGGTCGGATCCGCCAGGCCGGCCAGAGTCGCATCAGGCGGCCTGGTCCAGCGTCCGGTAGTCGATGTACCCGGCGTCGGTGCCGCCGTAGAAGCTGGACTCATCGGCCCGGTTCAGCGCCGCGTCCTGCTGCAACCGCCGGACCAGGTCGGGGTTGGCGAGAAACGCCTGACCGACCGCGACCAGGTCGGCGCGGCCATCGGCGAGCAGCGCCTCCAGGTTGCCTGTCGTCGTTGGCAGGGTGAATGCCGGGTTGACGATTATGGTGCCCGACCAGTTGCTGCGGATGTTCGCCGTGATCGCCGGCGGCCCCTCGACCACGTGCAGATAGGCCAGGCCCAGCGGTTCCAGGCCGGCGACGACGGCGGCATAGGCGTCCTCGGTGTCGTGCTCGACGATGTCGTTGAAGCTGTTGGCCGGCGACAGTCGCACTCCGATCCGGTCCGCGCCGACGACCTCGGCGACCACCGTGGTGGCTTCGATGAGGAAACGGGCGCGGTTCTCCGCCGAGCCGCCGTAGCGGTCGGTGCGCTTATTGCTGCCCTCGGCGAACTCGGCCACGACCTGCTCGACCTCCTCGGCGAACAGCGCGCGGGGCTCGACGAAGTCCTGCAGCCCGTCGGTGGTGAAGACCTGGCCGGCGGGGCGGACGGCGGACGGGGCGACCGGCAGGCCGCCACCGGGCTGCAGCGAAGGGTGGGAGATCCGCCCCGCGTGCATCAGCTGCAGGAATATCCGCCCGCCGGCGGCGTGCACCGCATCGGTCACCCGCCGCCACCCGGCCGCCTGCTCGGCGGTGTGGATGCCCGGGGTGTTCGGGTAGCCCTGCCCGACCGCGCTGGGCTGGGTGCCCTCGGTGACGATCAGCCCGGCGCCCGCGCGCTGCGCGTAGTAGGTGACCATCGACTCGGTGGGCACGCCGTCGGCGCGCGCCCGGTTGCGGGTGATCGGCGCCATCACCAGGCGATTGGGGAGGTCGCCGCCGCCGATGGTCGCGGGGGGAGAACAAAGACGAGGTCATGAGGTGGAACTCCTGATGATCGGGCAGAAAGGGGTTCAGAGGCTGGAGTGGCCCGCGACGGCCTTCTCGAGCTCGGCCTTGCGTTCGGCGAGCTGCCGGTCCACCGATGCCGGATCCGTGCGGCTGGCGTCGATCATCTGGCGGCGGCGTTCGCCGCCGCGGACCATGGTGAGGCTGCCGTCGACCATGCCGGCGACCGTCGCCGTAGCGACCTCGTCGGGGTCCTCGTAGGAGAATCCGTGCTCCGGGCCGGCCTGGGAGCTGTCCATCATCGGGGTGCTGGTGGCCCCGGGGAACACGTTGAGCACGTGCACGCCCTCTCCGTAGAGCTCGCGTCGCAGGGCGTCCCCGAAGTGCGCTATGCCGGCCTTGGTCGCCGCGTAGGTCGTGTAGAAGGGCAGCGCCACCAGGCCGATGCCGGAAGAGATGTTCACGACCAGGCCGTCGCCGCTGGCGCGCAGCGCCGGAAGAGCGGCGCGGGTGAGCAGGATCGGTGCAGTGAGGTTCAGCGCGATCTGCGCGGTCACCTCGCCCTCGTCGATCACCTCGAGCCGGCCGGCACGGACGTTGCCGGCGTTGTTGACCAGGACGTCGATGCCACCGAACTGTTCCTGCGCCGCACCTATCACGGCGGCCGGGACGCCGGGCTCGGTCAGATCGGCGGCGACGACGTGCGCCTGGCCGCCCCGCTCGCGAACCAGCGCGGCGATCTCCTCCAGCGCCTCGGCGCGGCGGCCGACCAGAGTCAGGCGTGCGGCCTGCCCAGCCAGTTGCAGCGCGAGACTGCGGCCGATGCCCCCGGCCGCGCCGGTGAGCACGATGGAACGGTTGTGCAGGTCCATGAATTTCTCCCAATGAGATGTGGTGCCGAGGGAAACAGCTGCCCGTCAGCTGTGTTCCTTGACGTAGCGGACCAAGCCCACGACATCATCGGGAACCAGCCGACCGATCGCCCCGGAGGAGTAGACGGCCGTGACGATGGTGCCGTCGGGGGCCAGGACGAAACCGGTCGACTGCAGGTAGCGGGGCTCGTCGTTGACGTAGGCGCCGAGGGTGGCGGCCACCTCGTCGGGATCTGCGCTGTGCGCGACGGGGAAGTTCAGCCACCGCTTGGCCACCAGCTCGGTCGAGGTCTGCTCGTCGTCGACGGACAGCGCGACGACCTTGATGCCGGCGGATTCCAGATCGGCCTGCGCTCGGGAGAACGCGGCCAGCTGCGCGTTGCAGTACGGGCACCAGGACCCCCGGTAGACCAGCACCACTCCGAAGTCACCGGCCAGGTCCTCGGGCAGGGACAGCGTGCCGCCACCAACCAGCGGCAACTGCAGCGACGGGAAAGTTTGACCGTTCTCGAGCCTGGGCACAGCGGCACTCCTTCGACGACAAGGTTGGACTGGACAGTCCACCCTGGCCAACGGTGGACCAGGAGGTCCAATTCCCGGTAAAGTCATCGTCATGCCCGCTGCCGGCACACCGGCCGCCGTGGCCGGACTGACCCCGCGGGGACAGGCCACCCGCGAGCGGATCGTCACCGCCGCCGCCGCGTTGATGTACCGGCGCGGCGTCGCTGGTACCAGCCTGGACGACGTCCGCGCCGCCACCGACACCAGCAAGTCCCAGCTGTACCACTACTTCACCGACAAGTCCGCGCTGGTCGGAGCCGTCATCGGCCGGCAGGTTCAGCAGGTCCTCCAGGCGCAACAGCCCGAACTCGACAGCATCGACTCCATGGCCGCGCTGCGGCGGTGGCGGGACCGGATCATCGCGCTCAACGAACAGACCGGTGCCGCAGGGTGCCCGCTGGGGCGGCTGGCCAGCGAGCTGTCCAACAGCGATCCCTCAGCCCGCGCAGACCTCGTCACAGGTTTCACCGCCTGGCAGGAACGGCTGGCCGCCGGACTGCGCACCATGCACCGGCAGGGCCACCTCGACACCGGACCCGACCCCCTGGCCGCAGGGCTGCTCGCCGCACTGCAAGGCGGCCTTCTCCTGACTCAAGCCACCCACTCGGTGGCGCCCCTGCAAGCGGCTCTCGATCTGGCCCTCGACGGCATCAGCGCACACGTGGTCGAAGCCGCCGACATCAACAGGGGTTAGCAGCTGCCCGATGGTGAACGTGCCGCGGGGCAGCAGCCGCGCGATCACTTCGGTCAAGCCTGCAAGCACTTCGTCCCGCACGTGGGCGGGTAGGCCGCCCCGCCGATCGGGCCGGCGCACTCCCCTCCGGTCGGCCTGCCCAACGCCGGGTCCTGGCCCTCGGGCGGGGCCCGCCGTAACCCGGACCTGGCGAGGACGGTGTGCCACGGCGGTGTCGTATCGAAAAGGGCCGCCGCGGGGCTGCGGCAAGACGCCGGTTCCTCCACCGGAGTGACGGACAGCCCTCCGTCGATGTGAACTTCAGCGAGAAGCGGCACGGCCCTTCAGCGCTATCTGGGCCGGCCTCTGCTGGACGACCATGATCACCGGGTGTAGGCGGGAAAGTTCTACCGGGCCTGCTTCCACGACGGCGCGTAGGACCTGAGCCGGTCCAGGGCGATGGCGAGCGCATTCTGCATGGGGCCGCGCTTCGTGGAGGAGAGCAGATACCCGCCCTGCACCACGGCGATCGTCGAGTCTGCGAGGGCAGCGGGATCGGCGTCCTCGCGCAGCAGCCCGTGGTCTGCATGGCCCGTAGTCCGTCGCTCAGGACGGTCTCCCAGCGCGTGAAGGCGTCCGCGGCCCGACTGCGCAGCAGATCACCTTGGTCGAGCAGTTCGCTGGTGATCGGCCCGAGGGGGCAGCCGCGGTAGCCCCGCTGGTTCTGCTGCATGTCGACCATGGCCTCGAACCAGGCGGAGATGCCCTCCCAGGTGTCGAGTCGGAACCGGCTCTGCTCCTTCAGGATCTGGTCGAGTTGGTGGCGGAGCACCTCGACGACGAGCTCCTCCTTGCTGGAGAAGTAGTGATAGAACTGGCTTTTGCCCGTCCCCGAGGCGGCCAGGATGTCTCAGTCCGGCGGCGTAGCCGTCCAGCGACCAGACAAAGCCGTGCGAGAAACAATGATTGGTAGTTCGCGCCCGGTCGGTCGCGGGCGACCATTGAGCCACTACGAGGGGTCACCGCAGTTGGGGCGTTGTCTGATGGGACGCGAAACCATGTTGCGGGTGAGGTGCGGCGGGGTGGGTGACGCGCCGGGGCCGCCAGCATCGACCCAGCTAATGAGAGCCGTGATTTGCTCGTCGGTCACTACGTGTCCGAGCCACACGGGTCGAGCGCCGTGTCGTCGGCCGAGGGCTGTTGGCCGCACGACGACGACGTTCGAGGTCGCGCATGACAACAGGCAGTCCGTGACCTGGACCACGTGTGTCGGTGCGAGGGCGTCGTGGAGCATCGCTAGGTGCCGGACGTGATCGACGTCGGGATGCTTGTCGGTACCGCAACAGCATCCGCGGCAGACGAAGACTCCGACCGTGTCGGCGGTGCTCACGCGTTCGGTGCTGGCGCCAACGCACCCAAGGGGGTCATTGCTCGGAAGCTGCGGTCGGTGAGGGCGCCGAACGTCAAGCCGACGGTCGCCCACAAGGTTGCTTGGATCGCTACTGAGGCGAGGCGGAAACGCCACAGCACGTCGGCTGGGAACCCGGCCGGTGTCTCGTGCACGCCGGGCAGGAACGACAAGGCGGCGGTCGCGACGACGAGTGCGCCGACGACGACGAGGGTGACGGCGTTCCACGCCCCCAGCTTCGGCGCAAGGTGCTTTCCGATCAGCCCGGCCGCGATCGCCGTAAGCAGGCAAATCGCGATCGCCGTGAAGTACAGCGCTGTGCGTCGGCCGATCGTCTCCGAGCTACCGATGGACGGCGGGTTCGCCGGGTATTTGAGCGTCGGGATCAGGTAGACGACGAAGCCTGTCAGCGCGATGGAGCCAGCGGTGCCGCGCGCACCGAGCCGGCCGAGTCGTCCCTGCAGGACGGTGTAGACGAGCGCGAACAAACCACCGACCGCCGCTCCGATAACGGTGATCCCGGTCGCCAATCCGATCGTGGATTGGACCGTGCGCGAGACGATCTCCGGCATGCCAGCGCCGGGCGCTTCATGCGTGGCTTCGAACGCAATGGCGCTGTTTATCGGTGACTCGCCAAGGAATCGTGCGACGACGAACGCGACGATCCCGCCGAGGACGCCGACGAGCATGCCGCGGACAAGCAAAGTGCGTGCAGTCATGGTCAGTCCCGCCGGCTCAGTGGCAGGGAAAGCCGAGGAGGTGCCGGCCGTCGTGCACGAATTCGTGCAGGTACGTGCCGCCGACGAGCGAGAACGCGCCCTGCTCGACACCGATGAAGTAGAACGCGATCACGATCAGCAGCCCGCCGAACATCAGGAACGGGGCAATCTCTTTCACCGGGATGGTGGGCAGCGCGGGCGCGGACGGCGCGGCGACGGCCGGATGTGCATAGGTCATGGAAGTACCTCCTGGGAGTACGCGTCCCATCGAACGGTCAGGTGCGCGAGGCCAGGTCTGGCTTCCCGACCCCTGGTTGGGGACGGAGTCACAGTGGCGCGACCGCGTCGGGTTCTCACCGACTTCCAGCACTCGCAAGCGGCAGTCAACTGCAGCACCCGGCGATTGTCAACCACCGCGCCGCAAGCGAGGGCGCCGGGTGCGCCTTCCCACCGCGTTGAGCGCGAAGACCTGCTCGCGCAATGCGGGGAGGCCGGCGATGCGACGGTCGAGCTCGGCGGCGTGTGCATCGAGCAGTGCCACCGCGCGGCCGCACGGCGCGCCGTCCTGCTCGCGGGCGGCTTGAGCGGCTTTGACGAACGCGAGCCGCGCGAGGGCAGCTATCATCGTTGAATGACGATGACAGCAGAACATGGCGATGAGGTGGATCTGTCCGCGGCGGTGGCCCTGTTTCGGAGCTTGGGTGATTCCACTCGGCTGGCGATCGTGCACGAGCTGGCGGCAGGTGAACGCAGGGTGGTGGACCTGACCCAGGCACTGGGACTGGCGCAGTCGACGGTGTCGGCACATCTGGCGTGCCTGCGCGATTGCCGGCTGGTCGAGTCTCGCCCAGTCGGGCGCCAGTCGCTCTACCGGTTGACCCAGCCGGCCCTGCTGGGCTTGTTGACCGCGGCTGAGCAGCTGCTGGCTGACACCGGCAACGCGGTGGACCTGTGTCCGGCCTACGGCAGCGCCGACACCGCGAACCCGGCCGTCTCGGCGTGACCAGCATCGAGCACGACGACGAGTCCGCCGCCGCCCACGGCAACGGCCACGGGCGCGGTCGTGAGGATGGCCATCAGCATGGGATCGGCCCGGACGCGGACCGCCGGTATCTGATCACCGCCTTGGCGCTGCTGATCGCGTTCATGATCACCGAGGTGGTCGTCGCGTTCGCGTCCGGCTCGCTGGCGCTGCTGTCCGACGCGGGGCACATGCTGTCTGACGTGGGCGCCATCGGTGCCTCCCTGTGGGCGATGCGCCTGGCCGCCCGTCCTGCAGCCGGTGCGTGGACGTTCGGCTGGAAGAGGGCGGAGATTCTGTCCGCCGCCGGCAACGGCATCACCCTGCTTGTGGTGTCGGGCATCGTCACGCTTCATTGACCCGGGGTTCGGCACAGGCCAGTCCGGAGCGCAGTACGTCGTAATAAAGAACACGCTCCCTTTTTCGGAGTCGCAGCACCCGTCGAAATCGATATAAATACGGCCCTAGGCCGCCCACGAGGCCACCGACCGCGCCGGATCCCCTGCCGGGGAAGATCGCGGACATGGTGATGGCGAGCGAAATGATGACCCCGATCGGAATCAGCAGAGCGAGCCAGAAGGACCGTCGCGCCGCTGACTTCACCCGGTCAAGATTCCACATGTCCACTAGTCCCATCGCCGGTGCGCCGTCACGGATGAATGGCCAGGTCGACCACCAGGAACTGCGCGGGCGTGGCCTTGAGCACCCGCAACCGGGGATCGGGCACCGGCAGGAACGGCGGCGTCCGCAGCGGCAGCAACACGGCAAGCCGCGGATCGGACAGCGCCGCCTCGACCGCCGCCTTGTCACCGCCACAGATCAGAGCGTCCAGGTTCGCCGCTTCCGGCAACAAGATGCGCACGGCGACGTCCGCGGCCTCGTCGAACGCCGCCCGCGCCTGGTTCGATCGCCGCCGGGCATACCGCTGCTGCGACCAGCCACCGGCCTTGGTGGTGCCCTGCACGTAGGCCGACCCGACCTTGGACGACACCAGCTCCGTCCCGTCGAACACCCCGGCCGCGTAACCGCCGCGGCGCACCAGCAGCACGCCGACGCGCCGGGGCCGGTTGAGGTGCAGCTGTAACGAGGTCAGCGGGCGGGGTGAGTCGGACTCCCAGGGAAGGAAGGGCACCTTTATCCAGGCCACCGAGCCGTCGGCGGCGGTCACGACGACCTTGTCGGCGAAGGCCGCGGTGCTCAGCCCCCCGTGCCGGTCGGCAAAACCGTCCAGCCACTTCGACACCCGGCGGAACGCGACACTCACCCGGCGGGCGTCCTCCGGAACCGGCGGCGGCTGCATCTCAGCCCGTGATTCGCTCGAGTATGAGCGGGCTCCGCTGGACACCGGCTGCCGCCTCGGAAGTGATGTCGAAGCCACAGTCCAATGCCTGCAGGGCACGTTCGAAGCGGGCCGGCTCGTCGGTGCGCAGTTCGAGCAGCGGCTGACCGGCGATGACCCGGTCCCCCGGCTTGGCCAGCATGACCACTCCGGCCCCGGCCGAGACCGGGTCCTCTTTGCGGGCGCGTCCGGCCCCCAGCCGCCAGGCCGCCACTCCGACCGCGTACGCGTCCAGCCGGCTGAGCACGCCCGAGGCCGGTGCGTTCACGACATGGATCTCGGCGGCGACCGGCAGGGCTGCGTCGGGGTCGCCGCCCTGGGCGGTGATCATCCGTCGCCAGACGTCCATCGCGCGGCCGTCCGCGAGGGCCACGGCCGGGTCGACGCCGGTGATGCCGACTCCGGCGAGCATCTCGACCGCCAACGCCACCGTCAGCTCGATGATGTCCACTGGGCCACCGCCGGCCAGCACCTCGACCGACTCGGCCACCTCGAGGGCGTTGCCGGCGGTGCGTCCGAGGGGGGTGTCCATGTCGGTGAGCAGCGCGACGGTATGCGTGCCGGCCGCGTTGCCGAGCGCAACCATGGTCTGCGCGAGCAGCCGGGCGTCCAGGACGTTCTTCATGAAGGCGCCGGTGCCGACCTTGACGTCCAGCACCAGGGCGGACGCCCCCTCGGCGATCTTCTTGCTCATGATCGAACTGGCGATCAGCGGGATCGCCTCGACGGTGCCGGTGACGTCGCGCAGCGCGTACAGCTTCTTGTCCGCGGGTGCCAGGCCGTCGCCGGCCGCGCACACCACCGCTCCGACGTCGTTGAGCTGGCTGACGAAGTCGGCGTTGGACACCGACGCCCGCCAGCCCGGGATGGACTCCAGCTTGTCCAGGGTGCCGCCGGTGTGGCCGAGCCCGCGGCCCGACAACTGCGGGACGGCGGCGCCCAGCGCGGCGACCAGCGGGGCCAGCGGCAAGGTGATCTTGTCGCCCACGCCGCCCGTCGAGTGCTTGTCGGTGGTCGGCTTGCGCACCGCCGAGAGGTCGAGTCGCTCACCGGAGGCGATCATTGCGTTCGTCCAGCGCGCCAACTCGTCCGGTTCCATGCCGTTGAGCAGGATCGCCATCGCCAGCGCCGCCATCTGCTCGTCGGCCACCACGCCCCTGGTGTAGGCGTCGATCACCCAGTCGATCTCGGCGTCCGGAATCCGGCCCCGATCCCGCTTGGCGCGGATGACCCCGACAGCATCGAACGGCTCGGCGATGCGTGAAGACTCGGCGGCGCTAGCAGGCATTGCGACAGCCTCTCATGCAAGCAGGCTGCGAGTCGGCAGCCCCGGAAAGCGGCTGAAGTCCCGATCCATCGTGAGCAGTGTGCGTACTCCGTGGTCGAGGCAGATCGCGGCGATCCTCGCGTCGTGCACCGCCGCGCCGACCAGTCCGGCAGCCGCGACCAGCCGGGTCAGGGTGGCCAGATGGGCGACCGACTCGGTCAGCAGTCGCAGCGACGGGGACTCCGTCCAGGCAAGCACCTGATCGAGAGCGGTCGCTGCGGGCGTGGGGACGGTGAATACCCGCGGATTGCTGACCACGGCGTAGAACTCGTGAATACACGGCCAGGGCAATGCCCAGGTGGCACCACCCTCGGCAAGCTCCGTGAGAGCGAGCTTCGCGCGCTGGTGAAAGGGGCTGTCCGGGCGGTGGGCATACACCAGCACGTTCGTGTCAACCGCGATCATCGGGGCTGCGGCTCAACCGGCGAAGGGTAGATCGCGTCGCGGAGCTGCTCCCAGCCGGCGCCGGCGAATTCCGCCGTCACGCCGCCCGTCCCGAAACTCACGTCTCGTAGGCGGAAGGTGGTCGACCCTTCGCCGGCCGCCTCTGCGAGCAGTCGGGAAAGCGCCTGCTCAACCAGGCTCTTGGTCGTCGTACCGCGTTGCCTCGCAAGCTGCTTGACCTCGCTCCAGAGCGGCTCGGCTATGTCCATGCTGGTTTTCATACCGCCTAAGGTATCACTGAATACCGCTAGCGGTACAGCCGTCCCGATCAGCGCCGAGCGGTCTTCTGCGCCATCTCGTCCAGATCGTGCGGTCCGAATGCCCGGGGTAGCAGCTCGGCCACGGTCACCGAGGAATCGTCGGCGGTGGCGACCCGCATCGACGGGCCACCGTGCTCGAACAGCAGCTGGCGGCAGCGCCCGCAGGGCATCAGATACGCGCCCTCGCCATCGACGCACACCATGGCGACCAACCGCCCGCCACCGCCGGCGGCCAGGGCCGAGACGAGCCCGCACTCGGCGCACAGGCCCAGCCCGTACGAGGCGTTCTCGACGTTGCAGGCCGTGATCAGCCGGCCGTCGTCCACGACGGCCGCCACGCCGACCGGATAGTTCGAGTAGGGCGCGTAGGCCTTGCCCATCGCGGTGACCGCCTCGCGACGCAGCACATCCCACTCGATGTCCATGAACCCACTCCTCAACCGACTGAATATGGCTGGCCGTCAGCCGCCGGCGGCTGTACCCGGCCGATGAATCCGGCCACCGCCAGCAGCGTGACCACGTACGGCAGGGTCAGCAACAGGTTGGAATCCACCGGCGCGCCCGCCTGCGACAGCAGCGACTGCAACTGGTCGGCGAAACCGAACAGCAGCGCCGCCAGCACCGCGCCGACCGGGCGCCAGCGGCCGAAGATGACCGCTGCCAGGGCGATGAAGCCGCGACCGGCCGACATGTTGAGCCCGAACGTTCCCGCCGAGCCGGCCCCGATCACCAGGAAAGCGCCGCCGAGCCCGGCGATCAGGCCGGCCAGCAGCACGGCTCGCATCCGCGTCCGGTTGACGTTGATGCCCACCGTGTCGGCGGCCTTGGGGTGCTCGCCGACCGAGCGGAGCCGCAGCCCCCACCGGGTGTGGAAGAGGCCGAAGTGCACCGCCGCGACCAAAACGTAGGTCAGGTACAGAAAGATCGTGCCGTCGAAGAACACCGGGCCGAGAATCGGAATGTCACCCAGCACCGGGATCTTCAGGGTGCTGAAATACCCCGGCTCGTTGAACTCGGTGGCGTGCGGCGAGAGCAGCTTGTTGAACAGAAAGCTCGTCAGGCCGAGTGCGAACACGTTGAGCACCACGCCGATGATCACCTGATCCACGAGGTACCGGATCGCGAGCGCGGCCAGCACCGCGGCGACCAGCAGGCCGGCGATCATGCCCCCGAGCGCGCCTGCCCAGATGCTGCCGGTGACCGTGCCGATGACGGCGGTAGCGAACGCGCCGAGCAGCAACTGACCCTCGATCGCCACGTTCACGACGCCGGAGCGCTCGCCGATGACGCCCGCCAGGGACCCGAGGATCAGCGGGATGGCGGCGGGGAACAGCGCGCCCTGCAGCAGCGACACGACGTTGAGTCCGGAGAAGGTGCCCGCGACGGACCAGAACATGAACGCCACCAGCAGCGCCAGGATGGCCACCGCCGAGCACCACCGCGCGGGAACCCGCCGCGTCAGCCGGGCCACGCCCGCCAGCAGGATCAGCAGGCACATCAGCAGGATCAGCGGCCGGGCCACGAACGTCGCCGAGCCCAGGTGCACCTTGGCGCCCGGCAGCGCGAACTGGAAAACCGCCTTCTGCCCCGCCCGCGAACCCAGTCCGAACCCCCACGTCGCCAGCAGCCCCAGCAGGATGGTGACCGAACCGGCCATGATGTGGCGCGGCACCCGGGGCGCCCGCACGCTGGTGATGCTCACCGCGAGGTTGGTGGTCGCGGTCGCCACCGGCGCGAGGCCGAGGCGCTTGAGCCGGAAGAAGCCCTCGATCAGCTTCGGCGCGGCGATGAAGATGACGATCAGGGCCTGGATGACGGTGATGATGTCGACCGGTGCCTGGACGCTCTGCGCGGCCTGCATCTGCGTGCCACCGGTGCGCAGGGCGCCGAACAGCAAACCGGCACCGACGACGCCCCAGGGCCGGCTGCGCCCGAGCAGCGCCACCGTGATGGCGTCGAAGCCGACGTTGGAGGCGATGTTCGGCGTCACCACGTACGACGTTCCGCCGCCCAGGGCCAGCGTCGCGCCACCCAGCCCGGCCAGGCCACCGGACAGCGACATCGCCAGCATCGTCACCGAGCCCACGCTCATGCCGGCCGTGCGCGCGGCGGCCGGGTTGGCGCCGACAGCCCGCAGCCGGAACCCGACGGTGCTCTTGGTCAACAGCCAGGCCACACCGGCGGCGGCGACCAGCGCGAGGATGATGCCGAGGTCGATGCGCTCGCCATTGCCGAACAGGTGTGGCAGCCGCGCGGTGCCGTGAATGGGCTTGCTGGCCTGCGGGTTGTTCGGCGCGACGATCGACTTCTTGGCGAGCAGGTAGAGCAGTCCGAACGTGGCGACGTAGTTCAGCATGATGGTCGTGATGACCTCATGGGCCCCGGTACGAGCCTTCAGGAAGCCCGCGATGAAGCCCCAGAATGCGCCGGCGGCGATGCCCCCGGCCACCGCCAGGACGAGGTGGATCACCGGCGGCAACTCCACGATCAGGCCGAGGTAACCCGAGGCGAACGCGCCGGCGATGACCTGGCCGTTGCCACCGATGTTGAACAGACCGGCCCGGAACGCCAGCGCCACCGCGAGGCCGGCGCAGATCAGGGGCGTTGCGGTGTAGATGGACGTCGTGATCGGCCCGAACGCCTGGCTGAGCGTGCTGGCGTGCTGCGGGTCGAAGATCGCGCCCTCGAACAGCGCGATGTAGGTGTCGCGCAGGGTGTACCAGGCGTCGTTGAAGAAGTCCGTCGGTGAGCTGAAGAGGTACCCGAGGTCAGTACGCACCCGCTCGTCGGAGAAGACGACCATCAGGCCGCCGATCAGCAGCGCCAGCAGCACGGCGAGCACGGTGACCACCCACGACCGGTTGCGCCGACGCGCCGGCTGCGCCTCGAGCATCCCCGCGGGACCGGTTCCGCCCGAGGCAGCCTGCGCGGTGGCCAGCTCGGTGCTCATGCGGACCCTGCTTCTGTGCCACGCGGGTTGCCAGCGCTGACTGAGCTAGCTGAGCTGTCCGAGTTATCAGCGGCCGCCAGCACGCTGTGGTGCTCGGCCGCTTCGGCGACAGCCTGGTCGGCCGGCACGCCGGCCATCATCAGGCCCACCTCGTCCCTGGACGCGCCGCCGGGCAGCTCGCCGATGATGGCGCCCCGGTACATCACCAGGATTCGATCGGCCAGGCCCAGCACCTCGTCCAGTTCGGTGGAGACGATGACGACGGCGGTGCCCCGGTCACGCTCGTCCACGATGCGTCTGTGAATGAACTCCTGGGCGCCGACGTCCACGCCGCGGGTGGGTTGCGAGGCGACGAGCAGGGTCAGCGGCCGCGACATCTCACGGGCGACCACGACCTTCTGCTGGTTGCCGCCGGACAGTGTGGACGCCATCGCGTCCGGCGAGGACGTCCGGATGTCGAACTCCTCGACCCGGCTGGTGGCATTCGCCGCGATCCGGTCGAGCCGAAGCGACAGGCCGCGGGAGAACTCGTCGCGGTGGTACAGGTCCAGCACCAGGTTCTCGGCGACCGAGAAGCCACTGACGATGCCGTCGTGCTGGCGGTCCTCGGGAATGAAACCGACCCCGCGGCCGAGGATGTCGTCCACCGACTCGCCGGCCGTGTCGGTGCCCTTCATCCACACCGATCCGGAGACGGGGTGGCGCAGGCCGAGCAGGGACTCCACGAGCTCTTCCTGACCGTTGCCCTGCACCCCGGCGAGCGCCACGATCTCGCCGCCGGCCACGTCGAAGCTGACGCCGTCGACAGTCGTCTGGCCGCGGTCATCGGCCACCGTGAGGTCGCGGACGCTCAGCACCGTCTCGGCGACCTTGGCCTCGGGCTTGTCCACGACCAGGTTGACGCTGCGGCCGACCATCATGGTGGCGAGCTCGGCCTCGGAGGCACTGGGCAGCGCGCCGCCCACCACCTTGCCGCGGCGGATGACCGTGATGCGGTCCGCGATAGCCCTCACCTCGCGAAGCTTGTGGGTGATGAAGACGATGGACGTCCCGGCGTCGCGCAGCTCGGTCATCACCCGGATGAGGTCGTCGATCTCCTGCGGGGTGAGCACCGCCGTCGGCTCGTCCAGGATCAGCACCTTGGCATTGCCGAGCAGCGCCTTCAGGATCTCGACCCGCTGCTGCACACCGACCGGCAGATCCGCGACGACCGCCTCCGGATCGACCGCCAGGCCGTAGCGCTCGCTCAGCTCGGTGACCTTGCGGCGAGCCGTCCTGCGGTCCAGGCTGCCCAGCGGGCCGGACGTCCACTCGTGCCCGAGCATGACGTTCTCGGCGACCGTGAACACCGGGACGAGCATGAAGTGCTGATGCACCATGCCGATTCCGGCGGCGAGCGCCTCACCCGGACCGGAGAAGGATCGGGGTCGGCCGTCGAGCAGGATCTCGCCGCCGTCGGGCTGGTACAGCCCGTACAGCACGTTCATCAGCGTCGACTTGCCGGCGCCGTTCTCGCCGAGCAGGGCGTGGATCTCACCCGACTCGACGACGAGGTCGATCGAGTCGTTGGCGACCAGGGATCCGAACCGCTTGGTGATCCCGTTCAGTTCGAGCCGCACTCCGGCTCCCCCCTTCCCAACGCCGCACTGTCAAAGCTCCGGACACCACGCTCCGGACACCGCATCGACGCTGCGCTGGTCATCCAACCAGCGCAGCGTCGGCAGTCGTACGTGGGTCGCCCCCTACTTGGGCTGGGACGGCGAGGTGATCGTGATCTTGCCCGAGGTGATGTCCGACTTGACCTGGTCAAGCTCAGACTTAAGCCCCGGATCGACCTTCGAGTCCAGGTCGTGGAAGGGGGCCAGGGCGACACCGTCGTTGGCCAGCGTGCCGATGTAGTCCTTGGTCGCGAACGTTCCGGTCGAGGCGTCCTCGACGGACTTGGTGACCGCATCGGCGATGTTCTTCTCGGCGGTGGAGAGGAATACCGGACCGTACTGCGGGGCGGCGACGAAGCCGTCGGTGTCGACCCAGACGACCGTCGCCTTGCCGGAGGACTTGGCGTACGCCGCGCTCCCCAGACCGGTGCCACCGGCCACCGGGAAGATCACGTCCGCGCCCTGGGCGATGAAGTTGGTGGTCAACTGCTGGCCCTTGTTCTGGTCGGTGAAGGACGCCGCGAAGCTGCCGTTCTGCTTCTTCTCGTCCCAGCCGAGCACCTGCACGCTCTTGCTCTTCTGCTTGTTGTAGTACTCCACGCCCTCCTGGAAGCCGTCCATGTAGACGGTCACCGGAGCGATCTTCAGACCGCCGTAGGTGGCAACCTTGCCGGTCTTGGAGTAGCCGGCGGCCAGGTACCCGGCGAGGAAGCCGGCCTGGGCGGTGTTGAACTGCAGGCCCTGCAGGTTGCTGCCGTTACCCGCCGAGTCGACCTCGACGAAGTGCTGGCTCGGGTTCTTCTTGGCCGCCGCGTTGGTGGCGTCGCCCATCAGGCCACCGACGGTGACGATCAGCTTGCAGTTCTGCGACACCAGCGAGGCGATGTTGGTGGCGTAGTCCGTCTCCTGCTTGGACTGAACGTAGGAGACGGTCGCCTTGCCGTCCGACTGGGCCTTCTGCATGCCCTGCCACGCCGCGGCGTTGAACGACTTGTCATCGATACCGCCGGTGTCGGTCACCATGCACGCCTTGAAGCTGGACGCGGCCGCCCCGCTGCCCGAGGCGGAGCCGGAGGCCCCGGAGCCGGTGTTCGTGTCGCTCTTCTTCGAGCCGCAGCCGGCGAGAAGCATGGCCGCGGCCGCCGCCGTGGCGATAGCGGCCGTCCCGTTCAGGTGACGCAAGACTGTCTCCTCAAGTGTGGAAATAGGCGGGGATGACTCACCCCTGATCGCCGGTCACCGTAGTCCGAGCGGATGACGAAAAGAAACTCGCTTGCCGTTCGTCACCACATCGTTGTCAGGTCGAGTCGTCCACCCGAGTTGTACGCGTGTCGCATACCTCTCACCGAGTCGAAGCTCCGCTGCCGCGCGACTAAGCTCGACGTGTTTCAACCGTGTCATCGGCCTTTCATCGCTGCGGCGAACTGCGCCGCGGGTTGCTCAGGTGCACGACTCAGGTGTACGACAAAGCGAGATGAGGAGTTCGGGTGTCGACTGGCACAGCAGCGTCGCGCGCCACCGCCAAGACCCGGTTGGCCGGAACGCTCTACCGCGGCCGCGAGGGAATGTGGTCATGGGTCGCCCACCGGATCACCGGCGTCCTCACGTTCTTCTTCCTCTTCGCGCACGTGCTGGACACGGCGCTGGTGCGGGTTTCCCCCGAGTCCTACGACACGGTGATCGACACGTACAAGAATCCCTTCGTCAACCTGATGGAGATCGGCCTCGTCGGCGCGGTGCTGTTCCACGCGCTGAACGGGCTGCGGATCATCGCGGTGGACTTCTGGAGCCGCGGCCCGCGCCTGCAGCGCCAGATGCTGTGGATCATCGTCGCGGTCTGGGTCGTGGTGATGATTCCCGGGGCGTTCTTCATGTTCAAGCACTCGTTCGAGGCGATGTTCGGAGGCAACTCGTGACCACCGCCCAGCCGCTGCACATCGATTCCCCGCGCTCGGCGCCCCCGCGGCGCAACCGGGCGCACACCAATACCGAGCTGTACGCGTGGCTGTTCATGCGGGTGTCCGGCGTCCTGCTGGTCATTCTTGTACTCGGACACCTGTTCATCATGAACATCCTCGACGGCGGCGTTCAGCGCATCAACTTCGGTTTCGTCGCCGGGCGCTACGCCTCGCCGTTCTGGCAGGTCTGGGACCTGCTGATGCTGTGGCTGGCGATGCTGCACGGCACCAACGGCCTGCGCGCCGTGATCAACGACTACACCCGCCGCGACGCAACCCGCTTCACGCTGAAGATGGTCCTGTACACCGCCACCACGCTGGTGATCGCCCTCGGCACGCTGGTCATCTTCACCTTCGACCCGAACATCAAGTAGGCCCCGCCGCCGGGTCCTCCCCGGCGGTGGGGCATTCCGGGTAGCGGGCAGCTGCCCACCGCAGTTGGCGAACAGAGAGCTGAGTCAGTAGAGACATGCAGACGCACAAGTACGACGTGATCATCGTGGGCGCTGGTGGCGCCGGTATGCGGGCGGCGCTGGAGTCCTCGGGCCGGGCTCGCACCGCGGTGCTGACCAAGCTCTACCCGACGCGTTCGCACACCGGTGCCGCACAGGGCGGAATGTGCGCCGCGCTGGCCAACGTCGAGGACGACAACTGGGAGTGGCACACCTTCGACACCGTCAAGGGCGGTGACTACCTCGTCGACCAGGACGCCGCCGAGGTGATGTGCAAAGAGGCCATCGACGCGGTGCTGGACCTCGAGAAGATGGGCCTGCCGTTCAACCGGACGCCGGCCGGCCGGATCGACCAGCGCCGGTTCGGCGGGCACACCCGCAACCACGGCGAGGCGCCGGTCCGCCGCTCCTGCTACGCCGCCGACCGTACCGGGCACATGATCCTGCAGACGCTCTACCAGAACTGTGTGAAGCAGGGCGTCGAGTTCTTCAACGAGTTCTACGTCCTGGACCTGCTGATGACGCCCCGCGCCGACGGCGTCGAGGTGGCGTCCGGCGTGGTGGCCTACGAGCTGGCGACCGGCGAGATCCACGTGTTCAACGCCAAGGCCGTCGTACTGGCCACCGGCGGTTTCGGCAAGGTCTTCAAGACCACATCCAATGCCCACACCCTCACCGGCGACGGCATGGGCGTGGTGTGGCGCAAGGGCCTGCCGCTGGAGGACATGGAGTTCTTCCAGTTCCACCCGACCGGCCTGGCCGGGCTGGGCATCCTGCTCTCCGAGGCGGCCCGCGGCGAGGGCGCGATCCTGCGTAACTCCGAGGGCGAGCGGTTCATGGAGCGCTATGCCCCGACCATCAAGGACCTCGCCCCGCGCGACATCGTGGCCCGCTCGATGGCCAACGAGGTACGCGAGGGACGCGGCGCCGGCCCGCACAAGGACTACGTACTGCTCGACCTGACCCACCTGCCGCGGGAGCAGATCGACGCCAAGCTGCCCGACATCACCGAGTTCGCCCGCACCTACCTCGGTGTCGAGCCCTACACCGAGCCGGTGCCGGTCTATCCGACGGCGCACTACGCGATGGGCGGCGTTCCCACGAACGTCGAGGCCGAGGTGCTGCGCAACAACACCGACGTCGTCCCGGGCCTGTACGCGGCCGGTGAGGTCGCCTGCGTCTCGGTGCACGGCTCGAACCGGCTGGGCACCAACTCGCTGCTGGACATCAACGTGTTCGGCCGCCGCGCCGGCATCGCCGCCGCCGAGTACGCCCATTCCGCCGAGCTGGCGGACCTGCCGGTCAACGCCGAGGCGCAGGTGATCGCTCTTGTCGAGCGGCTGCTGACCTCGACCGGCACCGAGAAGGTCAGCACCATCCGGACCGAGCTGCAGAACACCATGGACCGCAACGCCCAGGTTTTCCGCACCGAGGAGTCACTGTCCGAGGTCGAGGCCGACATCGTCAAGCTCAAGGACCGCTACGACAACATCGCCATCTCTGACAAGGGAAAGCGCTACAACTCCGACCTGCTCGAAGCGGTGGAGCTCGGGTTTCTGCTGGACCTGGCCCAGGTGCTGGTCGTGAGCGCGCGTAACCGCAAGGAGTCCCGCGGCGGCCACGCGCGCGAGGATTACCTCGAACGGGACGACAAGAACTACATGAAGCACACCATGGCGTACCGGCAGGTCGACGGCTCGATCGCACTCGACTGGAAGCCGGTTGTCGTCACCCGCTACCAGCCGATGGCCCGCAAGTACTGATCCTGCTTTTCCTGCTTTTCGTCTCGCGCTGTACAGAGAGTTGGCTTTGATATGACCGCAGTCGCCGAACGTCCCGCCCCCGCTATCGAGGCGCCCAAGTCGCGTCCCGTCGAGGTCAAGATCCGCCGGTACAACCCCGAGGTGTCCGAAGAGGTCACCTGGGTGACGTACACGGTGGACGCGTTCCCCACCGACCGGGTGCTGAACCTGCTGATGAAGATCAAGGGCGAGCAGGACGGCACGCTCACCTTCCGGCGCTCGTGCGCGCACGGGGTGTGCGGCTCGGATGCCATGCGCATCAACGGCGTGAACCGGCTCGCCTGCAAGGTGCTGATGAAGGACATGCCCGACAAGCTCACCATCGAGC
>JAABUO010001360.1_pt1 | contig 32462 bp, 44 predicted proteins | sample 5559291 | NCBI WGS metagenome assembly JAABUO01 (sample SAMN10711878, study PRJNA513372) | rock metagenome | isolation source: Antarctica rocks | place: Antarctica: Victoria Land, Finger Mt sud | reverse complement strand
GTCTTTGAGAGCTCTGGTGAAGGCTTAGGCCGACACATGCTGATATAGCTCTCATGCATTGCATCCAACAGAGCCACCAGATACTCATGGGCATCCTCTTGCCGACCCAATCGGAAACTGCAAACAATGCTGCCATCACAAGCTGTGTTGCTGAACAGTATGCGTAAGAGACAAGCTTGCACAGCTCACATACCTCTTAGATATTTGACGCAAACTTTTTGCATGAGCTGTGGGAGCAACAGATTGATTCTTGTGCTTGTTCTGTAGAGAGTTGATGACCTGCTGCTGCGTTAGGCGTAGGGGGTCAAAGTTGTTGTTGCTGCCAAGCTGCTTGCTGGCCAACAGTGCTTCAGCCAGAGGCGGTGTGTGAGTCAGACACTGCAGAACTGAGTTCATGAAGCATGTGTTCCCAAGATTTTGAAGTCCAGCACCCTGCACACACAAGGGACACTGATGCACGGCTGGTCAATGCCTGATACTTGGCCAGATTGCTGTGTTGGTTAGCTTGATTGGTATGCACAGCATGAGCAAAAAGCATGTAAATGCAACCAAAGGCCAGGGTACAAACAACATCCTTGCTAACGCACCGTTTTCTGCACAGTCTTCCAGCGCAGGCTTACATCCTGCTCCCTGAACAGTTCCTTTGTGTTTCTGGAGGCAGCACTTGGACCTGGCTTCATGCTGGCGTCTTGAGCTTCCTGCAAACCAATAGCTTGAGGGTCTGCACAGAGACACTTGAGTATGTGGAGGATATTTGACGCTTCTTACCGGCAAAACGCCGTTCAGAACGATGATGTCAACTCCTGTGGGGACTGGAGTGACGTCAGGACGCTGTGCTGGGACAAATTGAATACGCCGCAACTGGAAAGCTTCAGTGGGGTTCTCAAAAGTCATCAACAAGAACGGCCAGCGTCCCTTCAAGGCACAGGAGCAGCATGCATGATATCTCTGCCCCTACAAGCTTTCATCAAGCTCGATTGCCGGCTATCGGCGCCAGTAATCTGCAATTTGACCAGTTGTTAAGACATTCTCGCCGCAGCTTGTTGACGGGTGACAGACTGTGCCACATACAGACAGACTTTGGTGCGGATCGATTGATCACCACAACTCAGCTCTGCAAGTTGACCTGCGGCATCAAACGCAATCAAGCACAAAGCGCCGCCAAAGTTGCGGATCTCCAGCATCTCACAGGCACCTGGCTAGTGACTTGTGCCGTTGGTTTAGTGGGCCAACCTGTGCTAACCATCCGCTGCTAACTATTCGCATGCGTACACCTTCTCTGTCTCTCAGCCAGGGACAAGTATTTGCAATGCGGCCTTGCCAGTGTCAAATACCTACTAGCAACGGTGTAGGAGCTGCTCCGTTGCTTCGCAGAAGGCCTGTTGCGCGGTGCACAGCTTTCAGGGGACAGCCAAACAAGCAACAGCAGCGGCCTGCTCCTTGTCCTTGCAGAAGCAGCGCAGGGGACGAGTCCAGCACCTCGAGTGACAGCAAGGTTGCTGAAAAGTCTAGTGGCAAGATAGCTACTACTTTGGCTGGTCTAGACGCTTTGCTGGGTGTTCAAGAGGAGAAGCAGGATGCAGAAGACCACAAGGCATCTGATGTAAGCCTGAACAGCAACCTGATATTCATCCAATGCGCCAGAGCTGACAATCAAGAGGAAGTCATTACAGCACATGTTGTATGGTTTGTTGCAGGAAGCCAAGAGCTCTGACAAACTTACTGTGGATGTATCTCCAGACGTAGTAAAAAGCATTGCACAAGCAGACCTTGGCAGGAGAAACGCATCAAATGGGAAGGGCAAGGATTCCAAAGATGTAGAAAAGCAGTTGTCTGACCAGATGGTGAGCTGCTGTGTCAAGCAGGTTTTCCAGTTGACCAGTAGAAGCAAGTCGTACCAGAAATCAGTTGAGCTGACACTATGTTTGTTATGGCAGACACGGATTGTCGACCGTGCAAAGCAGCTTGCAAGTCAGGACACTGAGCAAGGTACGTACAAGTGGGGTGAGTTCTTGTCTGCCACACACTGCAGGATGATGCTTGTGTGGCATCATAGGCACACACACTGATACCAACCCTTTTTTTTCCTGCGTATTTTTGGTCTTGCATGCCTGTTAATATCAAGCCATGCAAAATGTACAGGCAAGGTGACAGAGCAGAATTTGGGCAAAGATTTTGAAACTTTGTTGGGCATGCTGCGGCCAGAAGAGTCTGTCAACAAGGATGACATCAAAATACTCAAGGAGCAGATCTTTGGCCCTAACGTCTTTTGGGTCACAGAAACCAGAGCTACCGATGACATTCTAGATGGTGGCATTGTGGTATGTTGGCAGCTGCTGACCTTTCACTGCCTGCTGTAACCACCTGAAGGTCCACCTGAAGATGATGCTCAGGGGCAGTCTTGGCTTGACTGCCTGTGCAACAGAACCACTGCAAGCATGTAAAGCTGCTGCAACTGTGGAGCATCACCACAGGCTACTGCATAAGGGTGCTGATGCACCTTTTGAGATGTGGCTCTGGTCAGACAAGGTCACCTTGCTGTCCAGAGGCATACATTACCACTTTGTCTACACGCACGGACGGAGTACAAGACGTGACCATACTCAGAGTTGTTGACCCACTTCTTTGATCGCGACAGGTGCGAGGCAACCTTCGAGCGCCGAGGGATCAGGTGCTTGAGACTGTTGTCAAAGGTGTCAAGCAGACGTTTGGTGAGAAGTATCAGGTCTTCTTGGTTCCAGACCCTGACTCAGAAGAGGCAGACCCAAAGGGCGGTCCCAGGTGTGTTGCATATGCCAAGCTGATTGCTGTCTCCATTGTGATTTGCCTTCAGTCTGGGTATTACAAGACTGCACTGTGTTTTCTCCATTGCCGCCACAGAGGGCAAGGCCCAGCTCTGCAAACCTACAGGCCCCCATCAATCACAGCATGAGCCAGAACTTGGCTGCAATGCTTTGTGTCTGCCTGATGCTGATGTGCGCCATTGCAGGGTGGCATTTCAAGTCCTTCCCAACATTGTAGCGCAGCCAAAGCCGATCGTGCGATGGCAGTATGCAGCAGCTACAGTACTGTTTGGACTGACTCTGCTTTCAGCTACACAGCTGGGTCTTCTTGCAAATGTTTCCAAGCTACCCAAGGTAGACGTCGAGACAGACAGCTGCATCTGCATCTGCATGTTCACCTGCATGATCAGATTGGATGTGATGCTGAGAGTGACTTAGCCTCCTTTGGCGGTAGCTGTGCTTGGGGCCACCACTAGCTTTGTGACCTCACTTGATGCGGCAAATTAGCCTGCATATCAACTTTACCATTGCTTGACTTGACCACAGGATATGCTTGACATGGCATCTCCCTCTGAGCCTCTTCTGCACAATGGTGTGCTTTGATCTGCACCCTTCTGTAGCGGCAAAGCTTGCATTTTATGGCGTTGACACCTGCAGCAAATTGTTGCAGGAGACGATCGAATGGCTAGCGCGGCCAGAAAACTATGATCCAGACAGGACTCCACCTGGACTGGAGGGCTTCGACCCTGTCCCTTTCCTGCTGTCATCACTGCCAATCACAGCTTCTGTCATGGCAACACAGTTTGCGCATGAGCTGGGGCATCGGGTGGTGGCCTTCAGGAAAAAGGTGTGTTGTGCCAAATTGCTGTCGCTGTCGTTTCAGTGCTGATACTATGCTCAGCTTTGTCATGGCAGGTCCTTGCATTTTACTGTATCAGCTAGGTGGCACAGAAGCACTGTACAGACCCCTAAATCTCCACATGTGTTACAAAGTAAGCTGTCTTTGTGATCCACACGCTGGTAATGGAAAGTTCCATCTGATGCTGCTGTCTTACAGGGCGTTGCAGGCTGCAGATGGTGCTGTGGCACAAGCTCTTGGTCATTGAGGCTTGCTGCAGATCTGTCATGCCGGTGAACTAACTGCAAAGGCTCTGCCTGTCATGCAGATCAAGCTGGGTCCGAGCTTGTTCATACCAAACAGCCAAATTGGTACCTTTGGCGCTGTCACGCAATTCAAGAGCCTGGTCAAGAACAACACAGACATGTTTGATGTCTCCTTTGCGGGACCTGCTGCAGCCGCAGCCACCTCCTTAGTGCTGTTTGTAGTGGGCCTAGCCTGGTCTACAGGAGGAGACATTCCCAAAGTGAGTCCATTCCACTGTCACTCTGCATTGACACACAGGTGGACAGGCTGAAACCGAAGTCAATTACTTGTTGGCTGGGCAACATGCTGCTGTCTGTGCCTCTGTTGCTGTTGCATCAGGTCATGGGTGATAATTGGCGCAAAGCAATGCAGAAGAGAGTTACTGTGACTGCATTGTGTATCACTTGCAATAGCTCACCCTGGTAACAATGGATGAGAGCCCTCTCAGAGTCAGTACAGGCTACCTCGTTACAGATCAAGCAAGGCAGCTGTGCTTTTCAGGAGACTTTGGTACCTGTGCCCACACAGCTGTTTCAGGGTAGCTTGCTGCTGGGCAGCATTGCAAACACTGTGCTGGGAGAAAGTGCGATGCGCAATGCAAATGTGCTGATACATCCTTTGCTGATTGGCGGCTGGTGTGGTCTGGTTGCAACTGCCCTCAATAGCTTGCCTGTGGGATCCTTGGACGGCGGCAAAATGACACAGGTATGATGTCCACTGCAAGTGCTGACACAATTGCAGGGTGTCAAAGGTCAATCATATGGCCTGATTGCCCGGCACAGCCAACAGGATGGCCACTGGCGTGCCCAGGGTTGCGCTGGTCAACTCAAGTGCACTGCCTGACTGGCAGGCATGCAGCAATAACATTGTATGCTTGCTTTGCTGATCAAGCCATGGGGTTGGCCTTGTATGATCTCAAACCGACATGCACACATGAGTTTACTCATTCCTGCTTGCACAATGCGAGGTGCACTCAAACGTCATACAACACTATTGTCAAGGTACATGCTGTTGCGTTGTCTAAAACTATGTTACAATTCAAAATTTTCCAACATGCCATGTTTTCTGCTGCAGGCAGCATATGGACAGAGCACTCTGACGATCACATCATTCTTCACATACGTGGGGCTAGGTCTAGGTTTCCTGGGCAGCTCTCTGGCCCTTCCATTCGGCTTGTATGTCCTCATATGTCAGCGTTCCACTGAGAAGTATGTTCAGGTAACACCAGGTCATTTTGTCAACTTGCCACCAATCAGACATTGTTTGTGCTTAATCTTCTTAGGTTTTGGTGCAGATGTAAACTAACTAGTTGATTGTGTTTTGCTGGTAAATTGTGACGTAATGCATACCCCGACAGTCTTGGCAAGTTTGTGTGCCCCTCTCTCCTTCAATAAACTCGAGATTGCCACTTGAAATGCCATCTGGTGTGTGTGCAACCTGACAGCAGTGATTTTTACGTGCAGGACAAGATCACACCAGCCGCTGGTGGGCGGCAAACAGCGCTTGCAGTCTTGATCATTGCATCAATCTTGATCCTCCTTCCTATGTTGCCAAGCGGGACAGATGCAGCTGCAGTCAACAATGGTACATTCTTGTAATGAACCACCATTTTCTGCTTTGCCTCCATTGGTGGCATTGACAACTTGCAAGTGCAAGCCATCAAACAGTATGAGATGACAATTGAATTTGTGGTTCGTGGTTCGTAATACAATACTGTGTGGTGCATTCGACAAAATTCAATACATATGTGATGCAGTCAATTTGTACACAAGATAGCAGATCGAGTCCAGCAAGACCACAGCCCAGGGGACGCAATTCTGATACCAGCACGTCTGGCCAGTATAGTCTTGAGACAGGATACACGGATTTGGTAGCTGCTGCAGATGCCTGTGTCCATACATATGGAAGCTTCACAGCCTGCCAGCGATGGTGTTATGCATCATGGGTCCGCTAATTCTACGTTGTGACATACATGTGTGCCTTCGCTTGCTCATCTCTGTCTGCAAGGAATGCAGTGTTTCCGTTTTCAATCATGATACAATCTTTACGCCATCTTGACTATGGCATCCTTGCATTAACAATTGGACCCCTGTAGATTGGTCTGCGTAGCTTGCTTATAATGCAATGAGATCACTACGCCAAACACCTGAACACATTGTTTGGTCGACATTTTGCAGGTAGACTGTGGTGCGATGGCACAACGTCTGGCTATGCAAACTTTGCATTGCAGGACTACCTGATGGCGGCTTGCACTAAAATGCAAACAGGTTTTGACCACCATGGCGTAGCCAATGCTGCATGCCTGCTGCTGGAATATCAGGCAATGGATTTCTATGGTGTACATCATAGTTGTAGATAAAGTCATGTATTGCACCAAATAGTGCTCCATATCGCTCAAGACTTGGAGCTGGTGCACTGTATGATGTGAATGACTTCTGCTGCGAAATCTGCCATACCAGCTTCTTGTCACCTTCCCGTTTCCACACATCCCTTCTGTCATCTAAGATGATGAACAGTCTCTCAGCAAGATCTGGTAGATGGGCTACTGGCAGCATCATCCTTAGGCTTTTAAAATTCCTATTGCTGGTGTAACAATTGGACACCAGATGACTGCAAGATCACACGCAGCTATAGTCAAATTCGTCACCAAATGTTTGCACATATGCTGGCATTGCTTGAGTGCAACACTGCTGCTTTCAAACGTTTGCATGAAGCCAGACAGAAGCTAGAAGCAGCCCACTCAACTGCATTTCACAACTTGTTGAAGGTAATCAGAAGAAAATGCGCTTGACAACATCAGTGTAGCAGTCAAAAGTTACAGGGGCAACTTTGTATTTAGTGCAACAAATGTTGTGCAAAATACAATAATTACCTGGGCTTCACCGAGCGTGTGATGCTGTCCTGCTGTTGTAATGTCAAGCCATCCTTGCTCAAGAGAGTCTCCCTGAGCTTTGTTATGACAACCTCTGCATACTGAGGGCTACCAGCGGTGCAGAACATGATATAGTATTTGCCAATGACTTGTAGAAAGAACTCAAGAAGACGAGCTCTTGGAATACAGAACAAGGACTGATCTTGATCTTGCACATGCAGCTCCACAGCATGTTGACAATTTTGAAAAGATTCTCGCTCATCCCCTTCTGCTGTGTGGATGAGTGTGCCATCAAGATCCAGAACCAAGACCTGCAATACCAGACTTGTGTGCCCAACCAGAAACTGCCATGCTTTTGCAAAGCAGGGGTGCATCAGCAAGCATGGATCATGCAGCGTTTTACAGCAAACCTGGCAAACGTATCAGCTGGCTTGGAGGCATGCAGGGCTGGCTTGTGATGCATGGTGGCCATGGAAACATTTATGAGACTTGGCCGGTGTGACACTTGGGCCGCATGACACCATCCTGACAAGTCACGCATGCAAAACATGCAAAGGGGTTGGCTGCAGATGCACAATCCATGGTCAGAGATGCTGCTGAACAGAACAGCGGCGTGGCACACCAGCTGCTTGGTGTTGATGAATGATTGGTACTGAGCATAGGCTATGTTCTCAATACTCCCTTTGGGTTTTAGACAGCCCAAGAACTGACCACTCTTGCTGGGACGCAGTAGCAGCTCCAGGCTGTCTGACAAGTCCGCAACCCTTAGCATCTGCAATTTGAAGCCCACAGCAGTAAGCACGAGTGTGTGCCTTCAATGTGCAACAAAATTTGAGATGCAACACTCAGATTATCTTTGCATTTGATTTCATTTGGCCATGCAAGCGGCAATGAGTGAGGCCGTGGCATGTGAACCAAGCAACGCAATGCCTGAAGTGTTATGGCAACCAAAAAACTTGGACATATCAGGATGCCGTTCTGCAACCTCAAAGCTTCTTGTGACGAATGGATGCCAGCCTTGCAGCAGCATGGCAGCTGCATGTCATATCAATGCAGCAGTGCTGCATGCCACAGCAACAGCCAGAATAATGTAGAAATTGCATAGACAACTCACTCACCAACTTGCGGTCATGCAGTGTTCTGACGTATCTTTTTTGTGCTTCTTGAGTTGTCCCTGCGATATTAGTGTTTGTGGCAAAGTCTAGATGCCAGTCAGTTTCTGCAAACTGATGATAAAAAGGTCGCTCCAACAATCGCTCATCTGCGGCATAGGCTGAAAGCCTGCACAACATTGACAGTTGTGCTTTGACAGGGAGGCAACATGTAAGGAGGGCTTTCTGCATGACTCAGAGCTAATGTGCAAACTTGCAAACTAGTACCTTTGGATGCTGCTGAACTCCAAGTCTGATGCAGACACGCGCCGCAAATGTAGGTGCAGCACATCTGGCACTGTTGAAACCTGCAACACCGTGCATACATTCAGGACCCTGCAAAGCAGCGTTGGCAACAAGAATTTGGACAAGGCAGGGACAACTTACATCCTGCCAGTAGCCACCGTGATCAACACAGGCGATATGGATGGTGGTCGGCCAGGAACTGCCATCTGTTTGCTCTGACACAGCATTAAGACATTTCATTTGGTTTTAACTGGTTGTGAAAATGCACCGCAAACAAGAAGAACAAGCTGCGTGGTGAAAGTATTCCTAATGCACAGTGTTGAAGCTACAATAAGACAGGCATACAGCAATAGCAGTGATTTTTCTTTAAAGGTGTCATCTTACTTGCTTGTTGGCCATCAGGCTTGATTGTGACTCTGTATGTGCCTGATGCCAGAGGCCGGTCTGCGGGCCACAGCAGATTGAAAGGCACGTTGGAGCCCACTTGCTGCACCTGTTCAATATTGTAAAACTTAACAATCAAGCTGCGGCTGCCAACATTGGGCTTGCAGGTGACTGCAACTTACTTCAATGTCCTCTGAGAACATATTTCTGCAGGTTTCCAAACTCAATTTCTCCTTGAGAAAGGTGTAAGGGTCGCTTCGAGACAGCTCACATAGAACGAGCTGATATGTTTCGTTCCGGAATCTCACGTCGATGGACATGGGTGAGATGACGACCGTTACCTCGCTTTCAAGCTACATAGCTGCCAGTAGGCCGGCGTTGCTGACAACAGGGATGGTGCTGATGCGTGCTGGGCTCAGTGCTGACGCATCGATACCTCGATCGATCCATTACAGCCCGGGAGCGGTAGGAGCCAATTCAATGGCTGTAACGTTCCGAATCCTGATCTTTGTTCCGGTGCTTTGGGGGGTGCACAACAGCAGGTCGCGGCGCCTGCTGTTGTCTCGATCGCTGATGTCTCGATCGCTGAACGAAACGCCAGACACCACCTCTGTGTGACTACGTGAACGCGCACCATGTCGTTTGCTGTACAAGTCGAGTTTGCCTCGGCAACAGTAAATGATGGCTGGATCGCAAACATTGATCGAGACTTGTGCGTCGCGGGGAAGTATTCCGAGATCATCAGCATTGTCCGTGCAGCAGCCCCAAGTCGTCTCAAACTGCCAGCACAATTGTTTCCCTGCACATTCACTGGAGCAAAATGGACACCAAACAACATCAGCGAACTGGCCACACCAAATAATAACTACATGTGTGTCTGTGCTCAGGGTAAGCTGCTTTCATCTTTTGTGCTTTGTCTTGTCAGTTGTACAGCTGGAGACGCAGAGACACATACACAAGGCATCTGACAATGAGCTCAATTGATTGTGTGCTGCAGCCAACTCTCCTGTGGCATTAAGGCAGATGACCAAGCAGCTGCTGCCTGCTTCTGCTGTTCTGACTAGACCCTTAGCGCTGCCTGGTAAGCTCAAGGTGTCACTGAGGTTGCTTTGGCTCCCTTATGTGCATGCAAGACAAGCTGACTCCCTTATGCATTGCGCCTGCAGTTGCTGATGAACACCTACCAGCTATCATGTACATTTCCTGTGAGTTCTTTGACAACTCCATCAAGGCTCTGCGAGGTGTGGCTGACCCAGGCAAAAGGAAAATTGTTGCAGACTTCCAGCTGTCAGAGCCAACCAATCCCAAGGGCAAGGTATGATGCTGGATGGTTTGTCTGCCGCACTGACACAAACATAAAGCATATTTGCTTTGGGCATCCTACAGATCATCTGTGTCCATCTTTATCTTGTGTTTCTGCTTCAAACCTTTACTACGCACCTCAAAATTGAGAAGATGCTTCTCTGTCTGCAGAAATTTATTGCGTATCTTGATTATGGGACCGCTTTGTCAGCTCAGTCCATGGAGCGCTGGGCTAGCACGGGCACAGCGCCTGAACATCTGTCAGGTATGTGTGCATACAAGCAAAGTATTATGTTGCAGTGTTCATAGTTGTATAATGCCTGCTTGATGAGTGGTGTGGAGTACATGAATGTGATGATTCTCTTTGCATGCAAACATGTTCAATATGCCCATGATACCCGCATGTGTGAAAACTGCAGAAACCATCAGTTTGATCGGTGAAACGCCATACTTTGCAGATGGTGACTTGTCCAAGTATGGACATGGTTCCAAGGTGATTCAAGCTGCATCTGTCATCCCATTGGCCGCTGATTGCAACTTTGTCTGGAAGGCCTTTGGCCCTGTTGCTACCTGCAGGTTGCCATAACCTGCGTGAGCATAACAACCATGCAAGCACAACCACATCAACAATGATCACAATGCTAGGGTTTCCCGCCAACTTGACTGTGGAGCCATGCATATGGTTTGTGTTGGATGCAGTATGCGGCTTTTCACTTGGGCAATGAGGTCTTGTGTATAAGCAAGCCCAAGGATGTTTTGGCAGTGAAAGGACAGCAGCAGATCTATGAGATGCGGCTGGTCAAGGTATACAGCCATAGATGCAAAGCACTGCTGCCAAAGCATGCCTGCTGCTGGGGCAATGTGCCTCATTTGCGCTGACAGCGAGATATGAGCTGTGTTAAATACTGTCTCATTGGGGCCGCTACTGAGCTATACAGCTATATAGGTATACACAATAGATTGTTGTTTGCAGGCTAAAATCAATGCTGCTGATCCTCAGTCTGGTGCTGCTTTCTCCCATATCTGCGCTGCAAGATCTCCTCATGCTGATAACGGATGGAGGCTTGACTGGGAGAAAAACTCACCTGAGCTCATGGAGCTGTTGAAGCAGGCAAGCAGACTGTGTGTCTCTATATGGGTTTGTGCAAAGTTGATTTTGTGGCTCTGCCTGCCTTCTGTTCTGCACCACAGCATTGCAACCATACAAGTTTTAAAACATACATAGCTTTCCACGTTACATGGCACCACGCGGTGCAGCTGCTGGTGGATAAACGCAAAGCTCTGTCTGTTGCATTGCAATCAGGCGCAGTGAAACCAGCGTGACAATGCAGGTGGATGATGAGCCGCACTTCACTCTGTTTGTGATCTCCAGTCTGAACCAGCAGGCGGTACAACAGGTAAGTTGATTAAGTTAGTCACATACTCTGCCAATGGCGGTTCTTGTTGAGGCTTGATGACTTTGCCAAGCGTATATGACAGAAGTCACACATAAGCTGCTACTGATACTGTCAACGCCTGTCTTATACTTGAAATCTTTTGCATGCACTGAGCTTGTTTGCTGGGGATGCAGCTGACTGAGCGTTCGTTTTCCACCATGTGCAAGGCATTGAAAGGCGTGTATTTCTATTACACTACACGAGGTATGCAGATCCACATGCTTCTGAGTATACTCGCTTGGGACACTCAGTGCTCCAGTGACTTCATTGCGTTGCTGCTTTAAACAGCCTGCCTGTGGCTGCAACTGCTCTGCATTCTGGCAGCTTGAGGAAACTTGTGTGTTCGCAGCTGAGTATCTTGTGGCATGTAGCTGATGATCATGACCTTTCTCAGAAATGGAATGCACATGCTGAAATCTTCAGGGACAGAGGGCAGACCGCCGCGGGCAAACTTCATGCAAGGCTCAGGTGATGCTGATGGACCTGTGCAAATCCAGATCAGAGGCGCTGGCTTCAAGAGATCAGATGGGGTTGTGGATTCCAACATGCAGATACACAAGTGAGGCGTACTGTTTCTGAAGCCTGCTGCAGCCAGATGTGCATGTGCGAGGTCAACACACTGTCTGCTGGCCTGCGGCTACATAAACACACCTGCTTCTGTATAATTTGACATTTCCAGGCCACGTCCAGCTCTCATGCTCTGATCCCAAAGCATGTAGCATTCCTCAGAATTTCTGTCTGCACGGTTATGCAACTTGCGTTTTACGGTTGCAGCCTTGAAGAGAAGCCATATGAATCATGGCCAGATGACCCAAGTCCAGATAACTCAAGGCCAGATAACCCAGAAGGGGAGGATGGTCCAAAGATACAAGAATACGAGGATGGTGTTCATGCTCTGGCCAGGCATACATTGCAGTCAAGCTTCTCTGGCACTCTTGAGGTATGTCTGTAACTGATCCATGATTATGCACAAATTCATGCTGATAAGCACTGTGCATCTACATGTCCAGGGCATTACCTAAGCTTGACTTTGCTGGTCTGCAACTTGCCAGCCCATACAGAGTTGGCTGACGCAGTTCAGTTGTGCAAAGTGTTCTGAATTTTAGAGTGTCTGTGAACGCAGAATTGCCCTGAGGTGAGGGGAAGCAAGTTTGTCTTTGGCGCAGTGATTCCAGGTGCAACAAAGCAGGAGGATGTGCTTGCCAAGGTGAGCAGACCCATCAATGGCTTTGCAGCTTGGCATGCTACAACTTTGATATGTGTGGTGTCACATAGTGCAGAACAACTCAGGATTACTATCAGCGCCGCAAAAAAGGAAGTAATTAGATCAAAGCAACAGTGCATCTTTGTTTCAGGTGTATCTGCATTATCTACCGCTGAGAAATGGCAGAGAGACAAAGGAAGACTTAGGTCTCAAGAATGGCGCCTGCTGGTTCACTTACTGGAAAGGAAGATTGGTTGTCATGGCTGACATCCATGGAAGGTAAGCTTCACATTTTAGTCTGAGCAGGCCGCTGTTGTCACAGCAATGACTGTTCAGTATACTCTAGGTGGGTCCAGTAAGGCGTCTATTATGCCTGTGCAGATTTCCTTTTATGAAAAGGGTCACGACCAGGAAGACAGAATTCTGGAGTCCAGCAGAGTTCTGGAAGCACGCAGATAATCAAGTTGTGGGGCAAATCTTCTTTCCCAGCACAACAACAATTGATGTCTACAAGCTAGAGTTCAATGAGGCAAACTTTTTGCTGCTTCTGTCTTGCACAATTTCTGTATGTGTAAGCTGTCTGCATTTGTTGCATGGTGCTGCCTTACTGTGAGATGATCAGAGTGACAAATGCGTGATGCGCAACTTTTTGAAATCTGCCTGCAGGCCATCAATGAGCAGATAGAGAAGCTTCCGGATGAGTACTACTCCTTGAATGAAGATATGTTCTACCAGGTCAGATTTGATGTTTCTTCCTTTTGTAGCTTGTTGCAGTAGCCACCTAAGCTTTGTGGTGATATGAGGTTTCAATGAACTTGCAGAGTGACAAGGAGCTGCTGGTGTCAACAGTCCGCAACACCAGGGGCACGCCGGGCATAAACCGTGTCACTCAAGACAGGCTGGCAGTGCGGTACAGGTTGTGGGTCAAAGCCTGCAGCGACACTTTTGATGAGCAGGTATGCCAACTCTGGATCTGTGAGGCTTTGACTGCCCTGTGTTGTCAGTTGCTTGACAGCCCTGCCAAGACAGGTAAATAGATGAGGCAGGATATGCAGAACTTGGGTGCAGCAGTTATGCTGTCTGCCAGTAGCCTGCCAGATGTCAAATTCCTTGCAACGGGCACATGAAAGCTTTTCGGAAAACCTTTGATCACTAAGGCAAAAATTCACATGCGTTTGCCTTACAGTCATGCTGCTTACAACGCTATCATGGCCAGCTTTGAACGTAGTTGTCTTTGATGCAGTGGGATGCTAAGGACCTTGTCAGTTCAAGTACAGACACTACCAAGACTTTCACCACCCTGGAGCGTCTTGGCCAGCATGGTGTCACATACAGACAAGGGGACCATGTGTACATTGAGCATGTTGGCACCAAGCTCTCTGTCTACAAAGACTCCCTGGGCAGGATTGAGCAGCGGCAGAGCTTGTTTGGGGCAGTACTGCATTTTGAGATGCCAAACGACAGTAGCTTCACAAGCGCCACTGTGGTTATGTCCAGAGAGCCAGAAGCAGTCTTTGGGATTCAGCAATTTTCTTTCCCTATTCACAAATTGCGCAGGGCCTTGGCCACTAGGAAGGAGCTGGAGGACGAGAAGGACAAGGCTGAGCAGTCTCTGCCTAGACATTTTGTGGTTGCTGTCGCTGGTGGTCAGGAAGAGGGTCCTGCCGTGCGTCCCAGGTTGTGCACACCTGATACTCCTATGACCTCATCAGCCAAGACTCCACTCAAGTCAACCTATGTGAGGTTGCAGAACAATACCTACAAAGGCACTCCCCGGTGCGTTCAGCCATGACTTACTGTGTGTGTGTCAACCCATTTTGAAGCCATGCCGCTGGCAATACGTCCTCATCAAAGTAGAAGCACAGCACCATATAAAGCAGAACAACACCAATTGATATTGTGCAGAGCAAACGACTGTTTGCAATGTGACACAGGATGAGGCAGGAAGTGACACACTGGACCCAGGCTCACCCTAACAACCCTGGCAACACTGTCCCAATTATGCTAGAGGAGATCATTAGGGACTCAGCAGGTATAGTCGTGTCCATAAGTGAAGGCAGACTGGGTGCAACCGACTCTGGAGGGGAGGACAATGAATCATGTTTTATTGTCAAGGCAAGCCACATACCTGCATGCACAGTCAGCATTCATGTATGGGCATAAGAAACAGGGTCATGCAGCACATGCCTGCAACAGCTTGTGCTCACATACATCTTCACTCACCTTGTCAGCTGCACATGTTGCTGCTGTTTGTCACAAACATATCAGATGTGTCTGAAATTTTACTCTCCACATGCCTTGCATGGAGCTGGTTGTAGTTGTACAAGTCGGTGCACTTGTGCATATTTGCACTTTGGTCTGCTGTGCTGCAAGGGTTGCCCCTGGTTTCTGACAAGTTTGCTGGTGATGCAGGAGTCTCGCACCCGTGTGCTGCCAAAGCCTGGTGACTACATTGTGCGATATGAGGCAACAGTCCCCAACAGAGGAGGGCAGCAACATCATCGCAGGATTGTGTCTCAGGCATACAAGTACAAGGCTGTTGCTGGACCAGTCACCGAATGTGGTATCAAGGGCTGGCCAGAACAGGTGCACCTTGGCGCCACATTGGGCACAACCTATGTTGAGCTCAAGGACAGAGCTGGCAACTTGGCCAAGTCTGCATCAGTGCTGTCTGTGAGCTTCTCCTCTGATGTCCTGACTATCACTCATGAGGGTGTTCAGTGGAAGGAGCCTGCAGCCGGTGTACACCAGCTACAGCTTGCAAATGTCGTGCTGAAGCCTACCAACATGTTCAAGGCTGGAAGACCAGACACGGGCGTAGAATGTGATGCAGACTTGCGTGTTATGCTGGAGAAGGGCCCATTGCTTGTCAAGAAGTTTGTGGTAGAGGTTTACCCAGGTGTGCCCTGAAGAAACTCCCTCTTTTGCACCATAGGGCACAATGTACTCTATATTGATAGACTGCATTCCTACGGCGCTGATGCGCTTGCCTAGTGGTGTGCAAGAGTCACATCAGAGATGTCACAGACGGCAATGGGTGCAACTGCATTCAAATAACATATACCCCACTGATGATGTGCGCTCACCACAGGCAAGCCAGAAGGCATACAGCTGGCGTATCCACGTGGGCAATGCTTCAGCAAGGAGGGTGTTGATCCTGCAAATGCAGTAGAGAACCACAGTACCTGTCCAACCATCAAATTCGGCCTGCAGGATGTTCACCACCTTAACACAGTGCCACAAGGCAACGCTAACAGGTGTCTCCCTGGTGACTGTTCATTGCGTAAACCATTACCTGCTGGTTTCAAACATGTGCTGTGGGCTGCACATCTGACTAGCGTTCCAAATAGCAACATAGATTGCTTGTGTACTGAGGCATGTCATGCACATTCTCCTCATATCAGGTCCTTAACTCCGGACTCAGCCTTGCTTGTGCACTGGCAGGGTTGTAGTCAAGCTGCATCCGACAGTCCAAGGTGCATCACTTGACGGTGGAGAGGCAACCTTCGATGCTGCTTCAGGCATCACTGCCGTGAACAAACTCTGCATACACTTGCCGCAGATGAGCCAGGTGACATGGTCATGGCATGCTTGCGATGTCATCTTGGTGGTGTGGTGGTCTGGTGTAATAAGCGGACCTACCCTGGCTGCACATTGACAAGCTGTTTGGTACACATGGTCAATGTATGGTGTGTTCACATTCTCAAGCACATCTGGCGGCCAAAGTGACTGATGCTCATGTTATGCCGGCTTTATCATTGCCTCCGGCTGGTTTGTCTTCAAACAGGGTGCAAGCTGTCTGACCCTTGCCTAGAACAACCTTTCTGAGGCGTGTGCTGGGCGTTTTGCAGGCAAGAACTGTCACTCTACAAGCTTCTGTGCCAGGATGTGTGCCTGAGATACGAACAGTAGTCTTCAAGGCACTGGTGAAGCCATCATCAGCACCCTGTAGCATGTTACTCTACACAGATGCAGCATGCAAAGACGCTGTGCCAATCAAGAGCTATGCTAGTGGTAGCAAGTACATCTACAAGCAGCCTGCAGGAGAGAAGGTATGCGCTGTCCAGCATTTGCGCGCTGCCTGGGGACTGTCTCAGGATCAAGGTTCAGACAGGAAGATCTGCGTCCATGTGCATAGATTTATCAAGTGGCAGAGCAGCTCTTGCCTAGCATGCAATCTCATCAGCTCAGATACACCTTGTGCCCTAAGCAGCATCAATGCTTGGATGATTGCAGGTGGAGCCTTTGTTTGTGGAGCTGGACAATGAGGCCAAAAATCTGGAGAAGCTGCTAACAGGCATAGTGGTGACTATGGCCAGTAAAGCCATACCCTTTCTGGGCACAGAGTCAACAGGAGTGATTCAGCTCATTCCTTCCGTGAAGGTACCAGGAGTTGGCGAATCACAGGTACATCTACGATTGATGTTGACCCCCTCTCGTCCCTTCTGCTCTCTGCATCAGCATTGCTGACTGTTTGCACATCTGACCATGCTTCATGTTGCAGCCCGTGCTGCGACCTTCATAGCTTACTGGCAACACCACTAATCATCATACAACTTGGTGGCATTGGGTTTTGACTTTAGCTGACATACTTTGTTGATGGCATGCAGGACATACCCGTACACGTCAGCGGGGTTGGGTCTTGGGAGTGTAGTACAACAATACGGTTGACACCAGTCGCTGGCTCTGGCACACAGTGGGCCTGGACACCAAGCAGCAGGTATCATGCCCTGAACTGACAATGGTCAAGCCTGCTTGCACAAAGCTTCCTGAACAGCTGCCTATGCAGCACAGTCTGGTGCATGTTCATGTATGTTGCATGACCCAGGGCCCCCAAGCATTCAAAGCATGTAACAATGTTCCAATTGCCCAAGGTTGATGCTGTCATGAGACCAACTCTGCATGACTAGCTCTGCATGTTGTTGCTGAGTTGCTGTTGTTGCAAAGCACCAGGAACTCATTGAATTGCTGCAGTGCTGGAGAAAAGCGCGAGGCTGTATTGGAGGTAAAGAATGGGCAGAACCTGTCCAAGCTGCGGCAGGCATACCTTGCAGACAAGAGGGACAACGCCCTTGGCAGCTTGCCCGACGACCTTGACCTGGACAAGTCGCCACTAGAGCTACAGGTTGCCCCAGCACAGCTTGAAGGGCCTAATCAGCGTTTGCCTGCCTTCTGGCTCAATGGGCAGACAGGCAACAGCATATACCAAGGGCGCTGGATCTTTGCTGCAGCCAGCAAGTCGCTGTCCATGCCAGACTTTGCCATTGTAGGTCCGCCAGGCCCAGTGACCCTGACAGTGTCTGGAGGGACGGGCTTACAGGGACAGCCTTTGCAGTCAGGTTCCTTTCAAGCACAACTGCTGGTGGGAGACTTGGCGACAGACCGGCTGGGCATTGCCAACTGGCCATCAGGTACTTGAAGCCTCCGACTGACCCCTATCAGCATTTGCTCTCTGTCTAGGGCACTCATGTCTCAGCACTTGCAATGATGCCTCCCAGACTTGGTGCCAAACTGCTCTTGTATGGCTTGCACATACATGGATCAACATCAGATGCCTCATTAGCAATCTTTTGGCCAATCAGGTTTGTGCATGTTATGCAGGGCACATTGCTATGCATTACGAGGTGCAAAACCTTGTGGTGACAGCACAAGACGTAGGTGGCAATAGTTTACCTCCTCCAGGAGATGCTACCTTTGTTCTGATTGAAGCTGCTCAGGGCTCAAGTGTTTCTGCAATTGCGTGTGGTGGATCTGGAACTTGCCGTCAGATTCCTGTGATCAAGTCTGCTGGCCAGATGAAGGTGGCTCCATTTGTCATTGTCAGCACCACAGCAGGTACAAGCAGCACCAGATCCAAGCTGGTACATGTACAGTGATGGCGTCTAGCCAATACGCCAATGTGTGCAGTAACTTTTGTTGCCAAAGCACAGTCAGGGTTCGGCAGCCCCATGCTATGTCACACCCTGTACAGCGTTTCTTCATGTTATGTCTTTTCTGCAGCAGGCATTCTGCTGCATGGTGTATTTGCTTGATGGAATTTATGTGCCTTGTTTCCCCTTCCCAGGATTATGTGTTGTATGTTTGAACGTACTCACAGGTGTGCAGCACTTGCAACTGAGACTGTGTAAGAACAAGCGCAGCCCCATAGACATTGCTGCTTGCCGTCTGGATCCATCGTCGTGAAGCCAAGCAGTGTTGTGGTCTCGTCCATTGAAGTTGAGGCGCACATGGAGATCACTGCTGGCAGCCATCTGCCCCCTTTGCTGTGAGTCCCATGTCTCAATTGCTAATGGCACTCTCACAATCCTGATTTGTTGCTTCGCTGCACCGCCCCTGAGCTTGTCACAAGCAGAGGTAAAAGTAGTGAGAAAGCAGACATGCGTTGCTTTCAGCCAGCAAGGTATTGTTGAGCATCTGTGGCGCATGTCTCCTCACTGCATGCTGCTGTGTGGGGGAGACCATGAGCAAGTTGCAAGCTTTCTTCTGTCCAGCCGCATTGTCTTCAAAGCCACTTAGTGCCAATCAATGGTATGCAAGACCAGATCAGCAGCCTGCACTCATGCCCCAGTGTACCAACTTTTGTCCTGACAAGTCAAACGCTCACAAACTTTAAATGGTGTTGGCGCAGAGTCAAACTTGGCATGGAGGATGGCTCACAGGCTGAACATGTGACTGGGTACTACAGCAACATGACAGCTGATTGCAAAGACAGCACAAATCAAAACGTGCCCATGGAACTGCACACAGATCCTGCAGATGGCTCAAGACTGATTTGTGCGGCAGTGCAGCAAGTGGCTTGCGAGCTTGCCACCACATACAAAGTAGGCCTCAGACTGCACTGTGTTTTGGTGCGAGTGCCGCTGCATGTCACCATGCAGTATCTTGTTTGAGCACAAGTTGTTTTTGTATTGCACAGCAATGCAATGCACTGCATCGCTGCCTCATCTGAGAGAACAGTCCCTTTTCAACTGGGGGCCAAAGCACTCATTCAGCAGCCAGTAGCAGAAGCTGCATCATTATGCATGTACAAGCTGCCATGCAATTGCAGGTCACTCTCACATATCTGCCGCTGGCATCAAGCGGTGGCATACGCGTGGTCAAAGAGGTTGACATCACAGTCAAGAGCGCACCTGCTATGGTGCCTCACCTTCCAGCAAACACTGTTACAGACAGGTCATGCTTCAATGTCGGGCCACCAGTGCAGAGGACAATCATTCCAGCTGCTCCTCTCACCCTGTGTGACAGGTATACATTCAGCACAGCAGCAACCCAACAGACTGACTTGTGTTGTGCTGCTTGTAAGGCCTGTCCATGCCTCATTGGTTGATCGTCGTTGCATGTGCATTTGTAATTGTTTTCTTGTTAGCACTTTAGGGACCTGCAGCATTTGGCTTGCTTCTTTTGGTCTAGAAGACATTGACAGTTGACTTGTTGTACAGGTTTGGAAATGCAGCGCAGCTTGACAGCTCTGAGGCACAGCCTGTGTCTATCTCAGTGACTGATAGCACAGGTCAGAGAGCTGCAGCACAGTGCCCTCAGCTTGACCCGCCCAGTGTGCAAGGCATCAGCATGTCTCCAGCACAAAGCAGTCTTCTGCTTGGACCTGTGCTTGTTGCAGCCAATGCTACGGCAGCAAGTCAAGCATACAGCCTCTCGATCAGGGTGGCAGGTGTCCCACAGGCTTTGATTGTAGCCTTCAACTTCACAGATGCGGCTGGCTGGACTCAAGATCAGCAAGCTGCCCAGCAGAGAAGGAGTGAGGCTCAGCGTTCAGTGAACACGCATACTGCCAGTCTAGGTGCAAAGCGCGGTCACTCTGCAGAAGCAGAAGAGGCAGTGCAGCGGGCGCTTGCTGGTGCCCAGAACAGCCTAGGTGCAGCCGTCAATCTTGACAACTGGGGTCAGATACAAGAAGAGTGTCAGCAACATCTTCGAGGCTTACCAGCCCCAAGAGGCATGCATATGCAGAGACAAGTACTGCGTCCTCAAAGGAGAGTAGAGCTCAGCACTGTCCCTGGTGTCATTGGGTTTGGGTATGAGCTGATTCATGTGATCAATGATGACGATGCCCGCCTGCTGTCATGGTATGCTCAGGCCAGCTTGCACATGTTGTTTGTCACCACTTGGGCTGCTCAAAAGCTGGTCGAAGCCAAGTGGACAGAGTGGGAACTGACAACGTCACAGAGGTTGAACTTTGTAGTTTTGGAGGCTGTCAGTCCAATGAAAACAGATCTGCATCAGCAGAGGCTACCTCATGAAGGTCTGTTGCTGAATGACTCCAACCATTGCATGCATGCTATCTGCACATGAAATGTCATGATGTGTCTAATGTGTGCAGTTGTTGTTATTTCAACATGGCTATATTGATAATGCAGGTTGTGATGTCGATCATGCGTCTGTTTGGTGCGTGAGAATGTTTGCGTGCACATGCCAGTCTTTGCTGCATCATATGTACACATGCAATATCCCCTGCAGCAGGATATGGAGCACTTCCATTTTTCAGTGCTCTGTAGTCTTTGCTAGCAACACATATGCACACAGAGACCTGCGCGCAAACCTTGACCTGATCAATTACCTTGTTCCTCACAGGTCTGCATATAAACACATCTGGTCACCCCAGATATTTTCACAGTCTGGTCACACTTTGGCAGTCGTTTGGGGCACAGCCCTCAGTTCAGCAGAAACAACAGATTGTGAACTATGTATGCAAGACGGCAGTGCTGATGGACACAGACGAGATTGCAAAGCAGTATATGTCCGCCATCAAAAGGCTAGGCCAACATTGCCCAGATCTGGTCAGCCAAGACAAAGGGAGCCTTGTTCGGTCTGGTGGAGGCTACAGTATAGGTCCTGGAGCTTGTGCTCCGAGCAGTATCACTGCCTTGGACATGTGTGTGGCCGCTCCAAGAATAGAGCTCAGCCAGGAATTTCGTGGCTACCATGCTGTTCTGAACAGCTTGCGCAACATGCGAGAGCTTGTGCAAAGTCTTAGGCAGGCTAAGGTACACCTGTGCTGGGGCATGCTTTGATTGCTTGCAGAGTGTGATGAGTGATGCTGCATACACACTTGCGTATGTCAGCTGCTCATGAGCTTGGTATTCCTCAATGCATAGACCACTGTGTCAGCGTGCCATTGTGCATGCATTTATCAGTGTTCAAAGTGCAAGGGCTCTTCAGTGGATATGTGTACACAGGCTGCTGAAGAGGCTGCCGAATCAGAGCTGGCAGAGTGCCAGAGTACTCTCAGAGCAGCTGAAGAAGACTGCCAAGCTGCAGACCAACGAATGAAGAGATTGCAGGTGCACAGACCTGATAGAACACCACCAGCAAGTGGAAAAAGAGCTTCAGGCAGTGCACCTAGGGCACCAGCTCGCAGCAGAAAGGGAGCTGCTAGCGAGATAGAGGACAGATGCGCAAGTAGTCCAAGTAAGACTGGGCAGCGGACTCAACAGCAGCAGCCTCGCACAGACCCTCTGCCTCCACGGCCTTTAAGTGGGAACAAGCAAAAGATTGTAGCAATAGAAGTTTGGGACCAGCCTCTGTGTGTGCGTGTGTGCCTGCATGCTTATTTGTGGATTAGTGTGTCTACTCAAGTGCATCTTGAAGGGAAGAAGCTGCCAGTCAACCATTCTCAAGTCTGCCTTGTTTGTGCTTTTTCCCTTGTACAACATGTTTTCTTGAAACAGTGAACGGTCTTGCAATTTGCTTCCTGCAAGGAGTCCTGCTTTCTTACAGGTCCTGGAAGCGTTGAACGTGTAGTGGTTGCACATCTTATGTTCCGGTGCTGGTGCAGCATGCAATGCAGTGGACTGCTGATCACACTCAGCTGATGTCACAGATGTTGCAATGTCTGCATTTCTTGCAAACTGTGTTAAATTTTTGACATCGTTCGTCAGTGCTGCACAAAGCAGAATGCGCATGAGTGTATAAGCAAGTTAGGGGAGCTGCAACATGAGTAAGTTGCCCCTGTTTCTGTGGAATGAACACGGATGTATCACAGGTGACGGACTGGTGAAAGGTCTCAGCCAGCGTTGTAAGCCGACCTGTATTATTCATGATACCGGCTGGGACTTCTGCACGACAGACATTCCATGCCTGTTGGCCATGCTCAAGTTGACTGCACAAATTTCACCACCTCCATTCAAGATTTGTACAGCAGCTGCTACTGAAGTTTCGGCAAGTGCATGCGATTGACCCACATGAGTTGTCAAGCGCTGCAAAAAGAGTTGAAAATATTGTCTGCGCATTTATGGCCGTGTGCCCACCTGCCTATTGTGGTTGCCGCTTGCACTGCAATGTGACGCCAGGCGAACGTGGCGTATGATTCTGCATGCATGCTACACTCTTCGTCTCTGCAGAGCTGTCACAGACACCTCAAGACTGAATCTTGGGTTGTCGAAGAGCTGTAGTATTGCTCGACATTACGCCTCGACTATGGCTTGGCAACCTAGGATTTTTGAGAAGTGCTCAAACGCACAGACAGAACTCATCAACAGCTTTACAATTGTGACGTACAACTTCCTGGCGCAAAAGTACATAGACGCAGGGTGAGTGCTTGCGTCAAGCATCACCTGTGCTTGCGTCAAGCATCACCCTTCAACTTGACAAGCTGCCTGCTAAGCAGCCTCTATGAGCTGTTTCCATAAGCCCAGTTGCTGTTGAACCTCAGTGCAGAGCACACCAATACTGCCATCCAGAGCACAGGACTTGGCAAAGGCGGTGGCAGCGTCTGGAGAACGAGCTGCAGCACTATGATGCAGATATTCTGTGTCTGCAAGAGGTGTGCTCAACCAAAAGGCTCCACCAGCAGCAGCACAGTTCAACAGTCTGAACAGTATGTGATGCTTGCAGGTGGAAGAGCCTGTGTTTTATGAGCAGCTCACTCCATTGCTTGCAAAGCAGCAGATGCAGGTGAAGAAAGGCTCGTATCTTAGAAAGCCACGCTAATTGTCTGCGTACATGCATTGCGTTATTGCACATAGCGCACAGTGATGCACAGTCTCTTGTGCTGCATCAGCATGCAGTGCACAGAGTCCTTGCAGCATCCGGACGCATCATGAACTCAGCCTGAATCATAACTCTCACTGGACATACTAAAGTATGCACGGTGCTGCAAAGCTGCCAGTCCTGAGACCGAATGATTATCTTTGATGCTCACTTGTGCTTGGAAGTGCGTGCTTCAAACATGCTGCAAGTTGCCTCAAAAAGCGTGTCAGCTCCCATAATACGTGAGAGCAACATCTCGAGCTGATGCCATGTGCAGGGAATATATAGACCCAGACAAAGGGACGGCTATGGTCCACCGGAGGGAGTTGCATTCTTTTTCCGCACCTCCTGCTTTGAGCTAGTCAAATCTCACAAGATCAGGTTGGCACCATAAGGAAAAATAATTGCACTAATTTCAAATGCCTCTGGGTTAGGAAGCTTATCCTGTCCCATGGCTCCATGACGCTGTTATCCTGCGCTCACAGAAACTGCCATTGGCTTTGAGTCATCAGGTGTAGTTGACTGTATCACAGCAGCATGAGATCTGCTTGCTGATAAAGTCCACAGCCGATGCATCTTGCAGGCTCGGGGACTGTGTCACCGGCTCTGGTCCTTTCTGGCAACAGGTGCAGAAGAGAGGGGAAGGGCCAGTACTTGCTCTGCTCAAGCACAGGGACACTGGCAAAGTCATTCTTGCAGGTATGCCAACAATTTGTTGGATCAGGCCTACTTTATACTGATGACTATCAGAGAAGGGCACAGCACAGTCTTGCCCTGCTGAGGCGGTCGTTCTTGAGGGGCAGTGTTGCCGACAGCCTGGATTACATTTTGTATCATTCAAGCATGCAGAGTCATGCAGTGTGCCTGATGCATGACGCGCTGGTTTGCAGGCAGTGTGCACCTGTACTTTCATCCAGAATGGCCAGACATCAAGCTGGCTCAGGCAGCGCTGTTGTGCAGCCAAGCTGTGGCTATGATTGAGGAGGAGGGCATGGAGGTAGCAGATGTGCCAGTGGTGTTTGCTGGTGACTGCAACAGCCTCTGGCGCAAGTACCGACCAGATGTGTATGATGCCAAGGCAAGTCTTTGCTGATTCTGTATTGCAGTCTGGCATGATGACAAACATGTTAGACCTCTGACACAACAGCTGTTCAGGCAGCATCCGGTAGGGATGTGACTTGTGAAGTGACACGGCCTTGTCAGTGTCAGGCTGTTGTACTTGGCCAACCCTCTGAGTGCATCAAAGATGATCTCCTGCATTGTGATGTGCAGATTCCCAAGTCTGGCTTTCTGACCAGTGGAGTCTACAGCTTGTTGACGTCTAGCCAAGGTACAGTCGACAAAGCTCATCATGAGCACCCAGCCACAAAGCACAAGGCGTACAAGGCCATGTCAAAGGAGGTCTTTACAACCTCAGGACTGCAACTGCAAAGTGCATATGCTGCTGGCAATGAGGGTCGAGAACCGCCATTAACCACACAGACCGACTTTTTCATGGGTTGCTTAGACTACATATGGTTGAGCCAAAGTCACTGGCATGTCACTCACAGTCTTAGCATGCCGTATGATGTGGACAAAGGACCTGAGCCTCAAACTGTAGGGTTTAGACCAATTCCTGATGCAGAGTTTCCATCCGACCATCTGGCCATGGGATGCCGGGTTGTACTGTTGTAGTGATGTAGTGAGGCACCATGAGGAGAGACAATGCACAGGGACTGGTGATCTGAGTCTGACAGCACTTTCAGACTGTATTCTGCTGATACCTATAAGACAATGTGAACTGTGAGATGTGGGTGCGCACAGCTACACATACTAGGTACTGTTGTTCAGACTTTGTATAACACTTGATGTCAGCATATTTTGCTGCCTTATTCATTTCTGGTAGCTTGTATATGAAATGGCTTCAGCGCTTCAGTAACCAGCTGACTGTCTGCTTTGACGCAGCTGTTGCAGAGTCTGCTGCCGCAACTTTGGGACCTGCCGCTCGTACTCCTCGGCACAGTCAGCAAAACAGCTGCTCAAGTTGCTCTGCAGTTTTGACAATCAGCGACAACGCTTGACTGCAAGCAACTGCTGAACAGCAATCATAACCGTTTGCACAACGTCCAGGAGATTCTGTTGTACAAGGACACTGTCTGCAAGGCATTGACAAGAAGCACTACCTGAGCTTGTGCTATCTGTCCTTGACTAGGCTGTGGTGGTAGCTTCTCCTGAAGTACTCAAGGCCAGAGTCAGCCAAGGTGCTCACATCTCTCACATTCACAAATAAGATATCACAACCATAGATACGTTCTTGACGGCGTATTTACATTACCTGAGCCTGGTCCTGACATCTGATGGTGCAGCGCTGCAAGCGAGCCTGCAGCAATTATGCAACATCAATGCCCAATTTTTTCGACTCTGTTACTACACAGCTGCTATGATACAGCAGAGTGACATCGGGTGCATACCGAAAAGTCTTGCAAGACTTGGTTGACATAGTTCTGAGCAGCTGTGGTTGGTGCTTGGCATCTATCACAGCTGCATGGCAATGCTAGGTGGTCTGAGCACCAGTGAGTGCACACAGTAAATGTGAGCCATCCCTTGCCATTAGTGCATAGCATACCAGCTCTGCAGATCCTCCTGAGTTGCAGCAGTGTCACAGCACTGTGCACTGCCTAGAAATGCTTCCTTCTGCAAAGGTCTTAGGTAGTCTCTGTCAACTTCATCAACAAACTCTTTCATCGCCTGCAGCCGCGTAAACGCATTTGCCGTGGAACATTCTTTGCATGTTACACTGCAGACGCTACTGAGAACAGTCGAAGTTTACCTGCTTGACCCCCTCAGCACGTTGCTCAGAAGTCATATTGGATGCTAGGCAAGCCAGAAATGTGCCGTCAGCCCTCAAGTTCAGAGTCGATGTCTCGGAAAGCAGCGCATGCGTTGACTAGAGCCCTGGGCCTGGCTGCATCACTGGCGGTACCCCGTGCGTGCCACGGGGGTTCAGTCATGCTGCCTGCGTGTGGCTTGGGCCCTTTCCACACCAGGAAAGCTAGCCTTGATGCTGTAATCATTTTGGGAGCCCTCTATGTCATTACAGGTGGTTTTGTAAATCCTATCATTGCAACTGACAGGCATACTAACAAGAAGGCTGCGATCACAGGTTGGTGTTGCACAATGATATACCTCTTGTCAATGGGACTTCTTGTCTCATTGCTGCTTGCTACCTAGCAGTGTCACTGAACCTCTTGTGGCTGGGCATAGAGCATGCTGCAATGACTTCACTGGCTTTCAGTGCATTTACTTATCCCTAGCGGTGAGACGTGAAATCACTAGATCTGCCATGACACATGTTATTCCTTGAAATCCTAGAGCAGCATGCTAAATTAAGTGCAATAAATGGCATCATCGCTTGCTTTGTGATGTATGGTGGCGTCGCATTTTAGTTAATGGACTCTGCTCAGGTCCTCATGGGGGCCGATATTTTTCCAATGTTGGGTGTCGACAACTTGCTTTAACTGGCCAGGTCACGATGACAATGCAAACCCAGAGACAGACATGGTACTTGTTACTAATTGGATTGCAACCTGTATGTTCATATGGTGTGAGAACATCTTGAGTAGCTTATCTTGCAGAGTATCTCAGCATAAGTGTTGGTAGCTTGCTACAACTCTACCTTGCCAAGTAGTTGCACCCCATAGGGATGATGAGTTCAAATGCAGATGAGACTATTTGCTGTTGACTGATTCAGACGCAAATGGCAAATGCAGCAACACTGCACGTGTTGTCTTTGTCACCATGGACATGGACATGGACAGGGCCACGGCAGCAAAGACAACATGTACTCTTTAACAGTACAAGGACTGGGATGGTATCAACATTGCCACTTGTCAGATGAAATGTGCTCTCTGTCATAGCAGTTTGTGTGTCACAGTTGTACTTACAACCATACTGGACAGATTGTGTCAATAAAGCTGACTGTAAGCCAAATATGCAAGGCAATGTAAATCTTGTGGGCCCAGTCAATATTACTGTTTGTGTCACTTTTCGAACTGATGCAAAGGCTTGCTGCCAGGAGCTGGTCTCTTCAGCCCTGCTGCTTTGACTACAGCCGTACTGTTGATATTGACATCAATCTGTATTGTATTTGGATGTGACATCACAGTAGGCTTGCAGCAAGCCTTGATGCAAAGTGCGCTGCAGTCCTTACAGCCACCTGCGACACAGGCTTTGGTGGAGGTACATTCGTTGTTGCTGCACGTAGCAATGGAGGTACAGCTGCACCAGAAGCGTAAGCGTCCTCAATGTTGGCGTGTGTGTATGGGTTTATTGTGGTGTGGTCAGTACTAGCGCTCTGGCCACTATTGAATTGTACCTTCAGGTCAAAGATTGTGGCTTTGGCATCAACCAGCTGGCTTCTCAGGGCCTGTCAGATACACATATTGACACTCCCTATCTAAATCTGAAATGCTGTCATAGTGAAGTGCTGTCAATCAAATGTGGCCTGGCTGACTGCTGTCAGCAAGGTCTTTGACAATCCAGGGGCTATTTCCATTGCTTCCGTGGGTAAAGATCAAGGCAATATGGGGGTTTACTCTAACACAGATTTGAGACAGAAACTGGTCTTCACGAGCAAAGCTGCTTTGGAAGAGGCAGCTGAGCTTGCCCCATATTCTGTGCGCAAGCATGAATATTTTGAGACAGTTTCTGCCTGGGAAAAGCTTCCAGTACGTTCCATTGAGGCCAGGATGCAGCTATATGACAGTGTGAAGGGTATCAACAACACAGAAGCTGATGACCACACCTTTGACACAGTCAAGGTCACCCCTGAATGGTTAGCAGGGTTATATGATGGCGAGGGGTGCGCTGATGTTCAGCACCACAGGAAGGCTGGCAGGAGCAAGCTTAGACTCCATGTCACACAGTCAAAGTGTCACAAACTGCTCATTGCAATCAAGGAAGTGAACCCAGGTAACAGGATAAACGGGATATGGAAGTCACGCAAAACCAGTCCTCCAGTTTACTTGGCTTTGGACAAGTACTTGGTGATGAAGAAACAGAAGCTGGACACTCTACTACGAAACCTGTTTCAGTTTGATCTCACCAAGAACCCAATCAAAGGCAGCGGTCATGCAGGTGCGTTCTTTTGTGTCACATTGTTGTGCTGCCAGAGGGCTGGACAGCCATGCGCTGTCGAGAGTATTTACATGGGCAGGTGCTACCCTGGAGTAAGTAGTGTCATAGCTGTTTGGTGCTATCGCATGTAGCTATCATAGGTAGAACAAATTACGGCAGCAAATCACTCTGAGATAGACATTTTCTCCGATTTCTTTTTGTAGCCACAGCTTTGCATGATCACAGTGTGACCAGAGAACGCCTAGCAACATTGCTGTGAACAAGGTAGCTGACCATAGCTGGTGGAGCAGTTGTGCAGACTGTCCACCATGGATGTCGACTCGTCATCTCCCATGCTGTGTTGCCAATCCATCATTGCTGAGGCTGAACTCCCCAACAGGTCTAGTTAAACTTTGCACTTGGTCAACCTGCAGTTGGTCATATGAGATCACATGTTGGCCAATCTAGATGAGCACCCATCATTGATTCAGGACAGATTGATAGACCATCTTCATTACATGCTGAAAGAGTATCCTAGAAGGTGGTGTTGAACTAACACCATTTGATTTGGATACAAGCTACCACATGCTGTGAAGCTTAAGCACGCTCTCCTCGGATGCGGCGAGCCAGCTGGATGTCCTTGGGCATGATGGTGACACGTTTGGCATGGATAGCAGCCAAGTTAGTGTCCTCAAACAGACCGACCAGGTAAGCCTCAGCTGCTTCTTGCAATGCTAAGACTGCTGAGGATTGGAACCTCAGGTCAGTTTTGAAGTCCTGGGCAATCTCACGCACCAGCCTCTGGAAAGGCAGCTTACGAATCAGCAGCTCCGTGGACTTTTGGTACTTCCGGATTTCACGTAGGGCCACAGTTCCTGGCCTGTATCTGTGAGGCTGCAGGACAACAAGACACAGGTCTAATACCGGCAGATGGGGGTCATGGTCGAAGTCACATAGCAACAGAAACTTCACGGCAAAAAACATAATGGTACCTTCTTGACGCCTCCAGTAGCCGGTGCACTTTTGCGTGCTGCCTTTGTAGCCAGTTGCTTGCGAGGTGCCTTGCCACCTGTGGACTTGCGCGCTGTCTGCTTGGTGCGTGCCATGTCGAAGATGCCGTGGCAAACAGCAAAACGCAGGAGACAGATACGCTCTGGAGGATTGCGATCGTGCGGTCACAGTCCACAGCCTTTTGAACGATGTGAGAGGGCCCCTGCAGCAGGGCGTTTCAGGACAAACTTGACCGAACCGCCCAAGTCGGGCCCCTACAACAGGGCAAGCTCGTCGTTGTCATATAGCTTGAAAGGTTGGGGTCGTTCTTCACAAATTCTGTCTTCATATCTGACTTACATATTTGCTTAGGCGCTTACCTGCTTATCTCCAACCTACTCAATAACAGCAAGAATGGCACCTAAGTCTGGAGAGAAAAAACCCGCTCAGCCTGCCAAAAAGGCAGTCGCCAAAAAGTCTGCAGGTGGCAGGAAGAAGGGTTCCAAGAAGGCTGTTGAGAGCTATAAGATTTACATCTACAAGGTCCGCTGTGCATACCCAAGTCTGTCTCTGAATCTGACCGGTCTGTGCGGCAGCCAACTGACAGTGGCGATCTTGCCTTGCAGGTCTTGAAGCAAGTTCACCCAGACACCGGTATCTCCTCAAAGGCAATGTCCATCCTGAATTCTTTCATTGCTGACATTTTCGAAAAGATTGCCGTGGAGACTGCATCTCTGGCACGCTATAATAAGAAGCCCACAGTCACCTCCAGGGAGATTCAGACAGCTGTCCGCCTTATCCTGCCTGGTGAGCTAGCCAAGCATGCTGTATCAGAGGGTACCAAGGCAGTGACCAAGTTCACCTCTGCCTAAGATATCAATCCCACTTCCAACAACAAATGGTGTTATTTCAACACCACCATTATGTGAATAGCCAAAACTTTTACCTTTCAGCTTTGCTGCAGATAAGTCTGCACAGTGCTTACTCCAGACTGCTGCTGTAGCAATGAACTCCTCAGGGCTGTAAACCTGCATTTTGTGATGGTAAGGCAACGCAAATGTCTAAGTTCTGACCAAAGGCTCATGAGATAGATATAACCATTGACAGAACCTCAGAACTCAGCTCTTTCAGTCAGCAGCCATGGCACACCTGTACGTACAGCCTCCGAGGTGCATTATAACGCATCGCGCAGCCTAACACAACCTTGCATGACTGCATACTGTACCACGTCATCTCTATGATCCAGGCATGTGACCAGGCTCAGCAAATCAGTGCGTCCTTGGGAATGTGTATCTGGGAAGCGATCTATATTGATATGTTGACAGACTGGGTGGCTGAATTTCCTAAATAGCGACCTGTCGTGCAAGTACTGGAAAAAATCGTTACAGGGCCAATTGAAAGTAGATAAACTAACAGGGTTATGAGCAGGCAATGTACACTACGTAGTGGTATACCACAGTGTATGCATGCATGTATGTGCCCATGCAGTGCAAACACTGTCTGCTGCATAGTTAATCACAAAATCATGTCTGTAGGTGTTGCTGTATCAATTTTGATGAAGGCAAATATTGCAAACAGGAACATAGTTCACTGATAGGACTCCCACCAGGCACTCTCCTGACAGATAGCTACAAGGGACCAACTCAGAACCGTCACACAGATACTTTACTATCAACATAATATGCTAGCAATGCAATGGCATAGAACGTTGCTCCCTCAGATCTCATGACTACTCATAAGGACGTACGATGTTGTCCTGTATTGTGCTTTGCATGTCTCACTCGCTATCACTTGCATTGCCAGGCGGCTCAAGGCAGGAACTGAGGTGCCTACGCAGAACAGGCCGCTGGTCTTGTTTAGGATCGAGTTGACTCTGCAGAAATCCCGCCATCAGATCTGCATGATTTGGCAGCTTTTCGTAACCTGGAAAGTAGTTGATGTCCACAACCAGGAAGTCGGCGCCTCTGCTGCCTGCACAGACAGTGAGTTAGCTGAATGCTTTGTCTGCCCATCACTCCACAGCACAACACCAAATCTGGGCATTATTTAGGGTTAGGCTTGAGACTTCAAGACATACCAATGCATGCGAGCAGCATGTTACATCACACTGCACGGTGTCTTCTGCACATACATCACAGCATGTGCAGCAAATAGAGACTGCCCTTCACACTAAGCACATTTAAACAGACGCTTTCTATGCAACGTCTCTGCCATGAACCCAGCACCACTTGATTACACAATGGCTTGAAGGGAGGGCAATGGCGCGCCCACATGGTGTCCCTCAGAAGATAGATAACATATACCTGGCGCATTGTTTTTGGTAGGTCGCACAAGGTCAAAGTTGAACAGCTGCAGATGCAACCTGCTGCGCAAGGTAGCAGCTAGCTGATCTAACAGCCAGTCTGGTGGGCCTTCCACAAAGTCACAGCCCATAGGAGATGTACTGTCAAACGCTGACACCCTGGTCATGATTTGAATGCCTTTTCTTTGTGCTCTGATGTCTTCATCCTCAGGTGGGACTTGTAAAGATGGCCGGTGCACAACTACAACTGAGCATCCCATCACATACACCTGCAGCCAAGCCATGGCGCTAGCAAATTTGACTGCAACCACTCTGACGCATGATTATACCAGCTTGTACCATACATAGGGAGCATTGTGCTTATGTACATCTCTTCCAGTGTTGCATGTCTGCAAAAGGCATACCTTGAACAGACAGCCCCCATGCTCGATGAAAGGCTGCAGCATGACTGGAAGGGCAACACCAGGTGGCCCTGTACCCTTGACTAATCTCTTCAGCCCCTCTAGATTCTGTATGAGAGCCAATCCATGTGAGCCTTGCTGTCCATCTGTAAAGTATGGCTTGGCCA
>JAABUO010001359.1_pt1 | contig 32488 bp, 27 predicted proteins | sample 5559291 | NCBI WGS metagenome assembly JAABUO01 (sample SAMN10711878, study PRJNA513372) | rock metagenome | isolation source: Antarctica rocks | place: Antarctica: Victoria Land, Finger Mt sud | reverse complement strand
AAACGCCTCCGACGCCGGAAGGAGTTTTCTGCTGGTCACGCTGGCGTAGGCGACATCAGGCCAGAGCCAAACAGTCACACATCAAACGTCGAGCAAAGAAGCGAGTTGAGTAAGTGCGGCTGTAGTATTAGAGATCGTGACCTTCCTTGAGATGGAGGAACGTGAGGCCCTCCTCACCACAATGAGTACTGCTTTAGCCGCATTAGATACCACTGGATACCCTGTACTGAATGATAGAAGTACCAGATGGAGAAATTAGATGTGAGGTAGCTACCGCCGAGGGCTTATTACTCATCACCTTCTCGAGGTACTAGATGGATATCCATAGCTGTACTCAAACGTAACAAGCGGTTGACAATGGAGCCACGTAGAGCTTCTTCCCACCAACTTCGTGCGGGCTGACCAAGGACGATTTGTGTTACCTGATGCTCTCTTGCTACCTGTACCAGCGTCTTTGCAATGTCGCGACTCGTCAGGCGTATGACTTCGGCACCAAGGTCTTCCGCAAGCTGAACATGGTCTTCTATGCGGCGTTGTGCAAGTTCGTATTGTCTTGCAGCATCAGAGCCAAACTTCAAGAATCTGATAAGTTTGCTTGAAAAAGCAAGATACCCTTCCGGCTGAATACTTACCGCGATCAGTTTTGCATGTAAGCCGTGAGCTAAACGCCATGCATCACGGATCACTTGGCGTGTATGTGGACGCGCATCGAAGCCTACGAGTACTCGGTCGTTCGCAGGCCATAACTTCGTGATTTTATGATCCGTCATATAGCGTTGCAGTTGCGACTCAGCTTTCTCGGCAGTACGTCGCAGTGCAAGTTCTCGCAGAGCCGTCAAATTTCCCTCACGGAAGAAATTGTTCAGTGATGGCTCAATACGTTCGGGCGGGTAAATATTGCCGTGACGCATACGCTGCCGTAAGGCGCGGGGAGAAATGTCAACGAGTTCGACCTCATCAGCATCGTCTAGTACACGATCAGGCAACGTTTCGCGCGTTCGCACACCTGTAATACTTGCGACTACATCGTTGAGGCTTTCCAGATGCTGAATGTTTAATGTTGTCACCACGTCAATGCCAGCATCAAGCAAATCTTCGACATCCTGATAACGCTTGGCATTCTTAGAGCCAGGAGCATTCGTATGAGCCAACTCGTCAACGAGTACCACTTGGGGATGGCGGGCAATGATCGCATCAGTATTCATCTCCTCCAATGTTACTCCGCGATACGTAATCTGCTTCGGGGGAATGATCTCAAGATCACCCACCATTGCCTGTGTTTGTGGGCGCGCATGCGTCACGACCATGCCGATGACAATATCGGTGCCTCGCGCCTCGCGTCTGTGGCCCTCCGCGAGCATAGCATAGGTTTTGCCAGAACCCGCGACGGATCCCAGGTAGACGCGAAGGCGACCATGCCTATGGTGATGATCGTTTGCTCCAGAAGCAGAGGTTGGATTTTCGCCCTCGTCCTCGTCGTCCTGAGTATCACGTAGATTGTAGCGATTGAGGAGCGTCTCTGGATCGGGACGCCCCTCCTCGCGTAGAATGTTGTCAGGTTTTTCTTGACTCATCCTCTCGCCGCCTACTTCTATTGCTTCCCATCAAGTGCTAGGTTTAGCTCTAGTACATTGATGTACGGTTCACCGAAAATGCCTAGAAAACGTGCATGAATATGATCATTGATCATCTGTTGCACCTTACTGACAGACAGACCGCGTACCCGTGCAATGCGATTCGCCTGCAAGTTCGCAGCCTCGATAGAGATATCGGGATCGAGTCCTGATCCCGATGCAGTTACGATGTCGGAAGGCAATGGTGTGTTCGGAGACAGACCGTTCTCCTGACGGAACTGGTCTGCATAGTTCTTGACACCTGCATAAGTCCCAGGAATGTAATAGGTATTCTTCTGTCCCGCCACAGGTGTCGAACCAGCAGGTGCAGGAGTTCCTGCAGTAACTGTAACTTGTGTACCGTTGCCGTTGATAAGATAACCATTGGTTGGTCCTATGTTGGAAGCCGACGAGTTATCCGCAGAATACGGTGCTGGTTTCCCAGTCGTGGAACTCGATGTTGCCGACGGGCGTCCATGAAAGTACTTGGAGGATGTCCAGTACTGACCAATTAGGTCAGAGCCGATCACCTTGCCGTCCACAGTATGCAGACTTCCATTTGCCTGATACGGAAAAATCAATTGCGCTAATACTGTAACTATACCAGGATAGATCAGTCCGGTAATAATGGTGAAGAGCAGCATCATCGCTATTGCTGGTCGTAAGTATCCTACCAGTCCAACACGACGAGGTGCTTCTGGTGTCTGCGCCTCTGTCTGAGTGGGTTCTATTGTTTTCATTCTCTACTTCTTTCTTTCTCACGCTAGCGTTTCCCTCATGTATCGGTCCCGCATAAAAGTGGAACCGATACATGAGAGACTTGTATCCTTCTGGTTGACTTACAGAGTTAAATGCAAGAGTTGCAGAATCACATCAATAATCTTAATGCCGATGAAGGGAATGATAATCCCACCCAGGCCATAGAGTAGCAGATTATCGCGTAGCAGACGACCTGCTCCAACTGGACGATATTTGACGCCACGTAGTGCCAGAGGCACCAGGGCGATAATGATCAACGCGTTAAAGATCACGGCTGACAGCACCGCGCTGTGAGGCGATGCCAGGTGCATGACGTTGAGCGCGTTTAACTGTGGATAGGTCACAGCGAACGCGGCTGGAATGATGGCGAAGTACTTGGCAACGTCATTGGCAATACTGAACGTCGTCAAGGCACCACGCGTAATCAAGAGTTGTTTGCCGACCTCGACTACTTCAATCAGTTTCGTTGGGTTGGAGTCCAAGTCTACCATGTTCGCAGCTTCCTTCGCTGCCTGCGTCCCTGTATTCATCGCCACGCCGACATCAGCTTGCGCGAGTGCGGGAGCATCGTTGGTACCGTCACCAGTCATGGCAACCAGGCGGCCGCCAGTCTGCTGTTCCTTGATGAGCTTCATCTTAGTCTCAGGAGTCGCTTGCGCCAGGAAGTCGTCAACGCCAGCTTCTTTCGCGATAGCCGCCGCTGTTAGCGGATTGTCACCCGTAATCATGACGGTGCGAATGCCCATGCTACGCAACTGATCAAAGCGTTCGCGCATGCCACGCTTTACAATATCCTTGAGTTCGATCACGCCCAGCAGACGCGCTCGTCCTCCCTGACCATGAGACTCACCTACGATCTCGGCAACAACGAGTGGTGTACTACCTGCCCTGGAGATTTCCTCAACGATGCCTTTCAACTCATCGCTCGTTGTTCCGCCGTGTTCAGCGACATAGGCCGCAACAGAGTCACCGGCACCCTTACGGATGGCCGTTCCATTCTCCAGATCAACGCCGCTCATACGCGTTTGAGCACTGAAAGGAATGAAATTGGCTGATGGTGCAGCGTCGTCGGACAAACCGTAGCGTTCCTTTGCCAGAGCCACGACGGAGCGTCCTTCAGGCGTCTCGTCTGCCAAACTTGAGAGCAGTGCCGCTTGCGCGAGGTCGCGTTCATCCACACCCTGTAGTGGCACAAAGCGTGAGGCTTGGCGGTTGCCAATCGTGATCGTGCCTGTCTTGTCGAGTAAAAGCACATCCACATCACCGGCTGCTTCTACCGCACGCCCGCTCATTGCCAGTACGTTGCGCTGCACCATGCGGTCCATGCCTGCGATACCGATAGCAGAGAGTAGACCACCAATGGTTGTTGGGATAAGGCAAACCAGGAGAGCGATCAAGACGGTAATGGAAACCGCCTGACCGGAGTAGATGGCATACGGTTCCAGCGAGACGCACACAAGCACGAAGATGATGGTCAAGCTAGCAATCAAGATGTTGAGCGCAATTTCGTTTGGTGTCTTCTGGCGGTTCGCGCCTTCGACCAGTGCAATCATACGGTCGAGGAATGTTTCACCAGGATTCGCCGTAACCTGTATTACCACCCAGTCTGAGAGAACACGCGTGCCGCCAGTAACAGCACTACGGTCGCCGCCGCTCTCGCGAATGACCGGTGCGGACTCACCAGTGATCGCGGACTCATCGACGGAGGCCACACCATCGACCACTTCGCCATCGCCGGGGATAACATCACCCGCTTCGACCAGTACGTAGTCACCTTTGCGTAGTTCAGGGGCCGCGACTTCTTGTACTGCGGCACTACGGGAACGGCTGGCTAAACGCCGCGCCATGGTAGTGGTGCGTGCCTTACGAAGCGTGTCAGCCTGTGCTTTGCCACGTCCCTCCGCCATCGCTTCAGCGAAGTTGGCGAATAGTACGGTAAACCACAGCCAGATTGCGACTAACAGTACGAAAATCGTTTCAGCCGTTAAAGCCGAGCGCGTGAAAGCTCCACTTGGTTGGGTAAAGAGTAAGCGCACAAACTCGATAGTGGTCACTGCGCTGCCTACCTCGACGACGAACATCACTGGATTCCTGAGTTGTACGCGCGGGTCGAGTTTGACAAAGGAGTCAATGATGGCTTGCCGAATAATTTTGCCATCAAAGATTGACATATCCCCTTTACGGCGCGAGGGCTGTGTGATATCCGGCTCTTGCGGCTGTTGAGGTGATTGCGTTTGCATTTGTGTCGTCATGTTAGAACGTCTTTCCTTGAAGCATCAACAGGTGCTCAACAATCGGTCCCAATGCATAGGCAGGGAAGTAGGTTAAGGCACCGACAATGAGAACAACGCCGATGACCAGAGATACCCATAGAATTCCTGTCGTGGGAAATGTTCCTAACCCGGCAGGGATGACGCGCTTGCGAACTAATGTGCCTGCGAGAGCCATAATGGGGATGACGAACATGATACGACCAATCAGCATCGCCATACCTAGCGTCCAGTTGTAGAAAACTGAGTTCGCGGTCAATCCTGCAAACGCTGAACCATTGTTGCCATTCGCCGAAGTGTAGGCGTACAGAATTTCCGAGAGACCATGTGGACCCGCATTCGCAAGACCCGCAAGCCCTGCCGGTAACACAACTGCTAGCGCGGAAAAGCCCAGGATGGACGCAGGCAAGATCAGGATAGCCAGCGCAGCCATCATCATTTCTTTGCGCTCGATCTTCTTGCCCAGGTATTCGGGGGTACGTCCCACCATCAGACCAGCAATAAAGACCGCGATGATCGCGAACACTAACAGGTCATAGATGCCCGATCCGACGCCTCCGAACACCAGTTCGCCTAACGCGATGTTCGTGAGTGGGACAAGTCCACCGAGTGGAGTATAGCTATCATGGAAGCTATTGACCGCTCCACAGGAGGTATCGGTCGTGACCACCGCGAAAAGTGCCGAGTCCGTGATGCCGAAGCGCACCTCTTTGCCTTCCATGTTGCCGCCAGCCTGAGTAGCAGTTGGCTGTTGGTTGATGGAGTACTGAGTGAGTTGCGGATTGCCAAGTTGCTCAGCAGGCATCGCCACACCAATACCAACAAAGAAGAGGATGGCGGAGACGATCCAGAGCGTCCAGCCCTGTTTCGTGTTGCCTGCCATTTTGCCAAAGACGTAGAAGAGTGATGCCGGAATGGAAAAGATGGAGATCAACATCACAATATTCGTGAACGCATTAGGATTTTCAAAAGGATGAGCAGAGTTCACGTTGAAGAAACCACCACCGTTGGTGCCGAAATCCTTAATCCACTCCTGTGAGGCAACCGGCCCTTGAGCAATCGTTTGTTTGATACCGTCAAGAGTAGTGATGGCATCATAGGGTCGAAAGTTCTGGACCACGCCTTGTGAGACGTAGAAGAGTGCGCCAAGAATCGAGATTGGCAGCAGGATGTACAGGATGCAGCGCGTGATGTCCACATAGAAGTTACCCAGGTGCTGCGCGCTGCGACGCGTGAGTCCGCGAATGACGGCCAGGGCTAACGCGATGCCAATTGCTGCAGAGGTAAAGTTGTGGACGGCAAGTCCGGCCATCTGCGTGAAGTAGCTCATCGTCGTCTCGCCCGTATAGGCTTGCCAGTTGGTATTTGTGGTGAAGCTGGCAGCCGTGTTGAAGGCTAAGCCAGGTTCGACGTTGATTTGCCCCTGCGGGTTGAGCGGCAGCCAGAGTTGTGTGCGTTCAATGAGATATAAGAGCAGCATACCCACAGCACTGAAGACGAGCATGTCGATGGTGTAGCGCAACCACCCGTGTTCTTCCTCGCCATGCACGCCGGAGATACGATAGAGTACGCGCTCGACCGGCACGAGCGCGGGAGAGAACCAAGTGCGATTCCCCGCAAAGACGTGGTAGATGTACAGGCCAAAGGGTTTCGTAAGCAACAAGATGATGCCTGCGAAGATCAGAACCTGCAAGACGCCATTAACAGTAAGTGCCATTGCATTTTCCTCGTGTACTTGAACAATACGTTAAAAACGCTCTGGTGCCAGTAACGCAATCACCAGATAGATCGTGACGGCCAAGGTGATAATCCCAACCAGAATATATTCGAGTGGGGTATTCATAACGGTTCCTCCCTTTCTCTAGAGCTTGTTGCACCCAACGGCGAAGGCGATAAGTGCTAAAAAGGATAAAATGGTTACAGCAACTACGAGAAGATCGTACAAGATAGACATAGAATTCCTCCTTTAAGAAGATGGATAGTGTTGCACAATAGCAGCGTTGTTGGGATCTAAAAACTCTTTCTCATCCCGTCGCTGGGCCGCCTCGGCAGTGAGGCGTAAGAGTGCATCCATTGGAAACGGCTTGGGAAGATATGCCAATGGGTGAAATTCAGCTAGGCGACGGGAACTTACTCGTACAGCGGATAGCACGACGACGGGCAACTTTTGTCCGTCACCGTCAATCTCCTGAGTATGCAGAATGCCCTCTTCCTGGGCAATCCGCAAAATATCCCAGCCTGTCTTGTCGGGCAAGTTGATATCCAGAAACGTGAGGTCAAAGGAACTTGTGCGTAACCGGTTCAACGCCTCTTGCACGTCTCCCGCAACACTCACAGTATGACCACGTATCCGGAGATTACGTTCAATTAAGTCGCGTAGAACCTCGTCGTCCTCGACAAGCAAGACATGTGCTCCAGGCATAGCAAAGCTCCTTTATCCATCCTCATTATAGAGATGGTTACGTTACTGTTTCTCCCCCACTCTTACCTGCACCCACCTCTTCTGGAACAGGATGTACCGATGCAGTTGCTACAAGGGGTTTTTGACCTCGGTGGAACCAAGAGAAAATTTTCGCAGCGAGATTGAATGTAGACGCTTTTTCCTTTTGTACAGGAAGTCGAATAAGTACGAGCGACGACGCTTGTTCGTGAAGAAGCAAGCGTCGTAACTCTTGAGTAGACAGCAGCACACCTTGTTTCTCGCCAATCACAACGACAAGGCCCGTACATTGCAGGTCAGAGGTCAGCATGCTGATGCTTCGCACTACATCGCTTGTGAAGACCTGATAGCGCTCGACTGAAACTTGATACTTTTCCGCCGCTCGTTGAACCACCTTTAAAAAAACTCTTGCTTGAGTGTTTCGCTCAAGAGACGTTTGTTCTTGAGAAGCAGCGGTACAAAGCGAGACGGCGACAATGGTCACACCACGGTGTTTCGCTTGGCGTAGAGCGGAGTCGATAGCGCGTGTATCTAGTCCATATGTAAAGGGTAGGAGCCAACGAGCTTCCTTCATCACACACTCCTAAAACATGAAAAGAGGGTATGTACCATCGACGTGATACTTCTTCCCTCACCTCCAACCGAAGTGTAAAGCAAAAGGAGTAAATGTGCGTTCCGAAGAAGCAGTATTGTTCTCAGGAAATGCTCATGATTCTGAGGAATCGTTCGTCTCAGTTTCTTCCCCATCGCTGAAGCGATAGCCAACACCTGGTATAGTGAGGATGAAACATGGCTCATCGGGGAGTGGTTCGATCTTGCGGCGCAATTGAGCAACGTAGACATGCAGACTATGCGTTCGACTGTGGGCATCTACACCCCATACTTGCGTTAAGAGCATCTGTCGTGTCAGGATTTTGCCACGATGAGAGACAAATATCTTGAGCAAGTCATACTCGGTTGGTGTGAGTTGAATCTCTCGTCCATTGACCCGCACACGACGAAGCGAGAAATCTATGAACAACGGACCAGACTGGAAATGTGGCTCGGTTCCTACTTGCACCTGAGCCACATGACGCAGTGCAACGCGAACACGCGCCAGCACTTCGTTCATTCCAAAGGGTTTAGGGATATAGTCATCAGCCCCTAGATCAAGGGCCTGTACCTTATCATGTTCAGCACCTTTCACAGAGAGGACAATGATAGGGGTATTCGATTCCTCTCGCACCTGACGACAGACCTCAAGCCCACTCATTCCTGGCAACATGAGGTCAAGCAGTAGTAGGTCAGGCTTGTGTTGGGCATTCAAGAGCATGCCCTCTTCCCCACTTCTGGCGGTAAAAACTTTATAGCCATGAGCAGAGAGGCTACGCTGTAAAACTCGTACAATCTCTATCTCATCGTCGATGACAAGAATATATGCACCGCTCTTACTCATATCGGCATCCTTTCAAATGTACCAACGGGTAACGCAACCAGGAAGACTGCTCCACCACCCTCACGCGGCTCCGTCCATATGTGTCCTCCATGAGCTTCAACGAGACCCTTACAGACAGCAAGCCCCAAGCCGGAACCAGTTGTCGGATAGTCGGCGTTCTGCTGCATACCAAGGACACGGTAGAACTTGTCAAATACACGCTCTCGGTCGTCTGGCGGAATCCCCGCTCCTCGGTCTGCCACGCTGACCACCACCTGCTCTCTATTGCTCTCTTTTTCATATCGCACACACACATCAATCGGCGCTTCTGGTGGTGTGTAGCGAATGGCATTTTCAATGAGATTGGTAAGGACTTGATCTATCTGCAAATAGTCCAATTCCACTGGTGGTAAGTCGTCAGGTATAGATGTTCGCACGGGGCGGCTTTGCAGCAGAGGTCGCATGCGGCTCAAGACATCGTGAATGACTTCGGCAATATGGTACCATTCCACTTCTGGTCTGATAGCACCGTCTTCAATGCGTGACATGTCAAGCAGGTTGCCGACAAGACGATTGAGACGGTCTGCTTCATGCTCGATGGAAAGCGTAAAACTCCGTCTTGCCTCTTCATCCCACTGCACATCTTCTTGTAACAAAGAGCTAGCAGCCGCTTTAATTGATGCAAGCGGAGTACGGAGATCGTGCGAAACTGAGGAAAGCAAGGCAGCGCGGAGTGCATCAGTTCGCTGCAAGACTTCGATACGCAGGTTTTCACTCCGAAGATGTGTACGCTCAATGAGTGATGCAGCCTGATTGAGAAAGGTCCAGAAAAAGGTCGTCTGTACATTGGAAGCATACTGGTCCTCCGAGAAACGGTCTTCAGATTGGATATGTCGTACATCATCCAGGACTCGCAAGCGTAGTACGCCAACGGTCTGCTGCCCAACTCTAAGGGGAATAAGTCGTAGCGACCGCCCAATAGCATGGCCAGTTTCAGTACTACGCACAACAATACGTTGCATAAAATGTGCGGATGTAGAAGGCTCATAGGAGGATTCGTCGTACAGACCCATCGTGCGGCCATGTACCATGACCCACGAAGCCATAGTCTTCTCATCGGGAGAAAGTATGATTTTCTCTGTTGGTTGATAAACACTTGCCTGAACACGGAGTGTTCCTGTATCATCGGGTTGAAGAATAGCGCAGTCGCGGACGCCCCACGAGGAAAAAATATCGACAATAGCTCTTGTAATCACACGAAGCTGCTTCTCAGGCTGTCCCTCGTTATTTGCGGCACGTACCAAATCATACAAGATATGCGTCTCATGTTCCCGACGCGAAGCCTCTTGCGCTCGTTGACGAAGTGCCGAGGCCAAATACCCGGTGAGAATAGCATCAACGAGAAAGACGAAGAGCGATATCCATTCCTCAACATGGTACATAACAAACGTGTAGAGAGGAGGAACAATGAAAAAATCGAAGGAGAGAAACGCCACCACCGCTGCTAGAATTGCAGCATATTGACTGCGGGTGCTTGCGAGTGCGATAACAACTAACAAATACACAATCGAAATGTTTGGGATACGTGGATAGAGATGCCAGGTAAAGATAATGGCCGTAACAAGCAACGCACCTGAAGATGCGAGAACACTATCGAGAACAAATTGCTGCCAGGAGAAGTTTCTTTTGATCGTTAGTGAATGCACAAGCTCAGTAGTGTTCATAACGCCCCTTCCTATAGAGGGTATACGTGTAAGAAAAAAGACGTAAGGAGCAAGAAAATCAACTTATTACGCATGCCGTTTCTTCCTCTTGGGGGTCAAGTATAAAGGAAAAGATATCAACGGAAGCTACGAATATGCAGAAAAGTTCTCAAAAGAAACTCAAGGAAAATGTGTCTCCTCTTACGTCGTGAAATCCTTGATATTTTTTTGAGGTACATACAACATATACGTACTTTTCTTTTACATTCGCTGGCCTATACTACCTAGATAGAAAAGTCTGACGTATTACGTTTAGTGATGAGGATAAAACATGCAAACGGAATCCACTAACTCACCAGAGAAGCAACCACGCGTCGTTCCGCTTCTGAGTCCAAGTGAGCATACTGATATTTCACCGACTCCTGGACAAGACAATTTCAATGTAAAATTACCTTTTCCAGCGGAGACATACCAGGAGAGTCTACGAACAAATCCCGCAAATATACACGTTCGTCTCTCGGATACTGATACGAGTCACCCTATACTCAGGCGTGTCAGCAACGGGACGCTCGAAGCGACTGAGGCTCTGGAAATACCGGAGGGGGGCATCGGGAAGGCTATTTATCACGTCAAGCGCGTCTTGATTGGCGTGCCTATCTCAAATGCGATGGCAGAGCAGGAGCGATTGACCAAGTTCAAGGCACTTGCCGTCCTCTCTTCGGACGCCATTTCGTCGGTTGCTTATGCAACTGAGGCAATTCTGATCAATCTTGTTGCCGCTGGCTCATTCCGTCTCTGGATAACCTTGCCGATTAGTCTGGTTATTATTGCACTGCTCGCTATTGTTGCTATCTCATATCGACAAACAATTCCTGCCTATCCAAATGGGGGCGGCTCTTATATCGTTGCGAAGGAAAATCTTGGCACAGTACCAGGGCTTGTCGCGGCAGCAGCATTGCTCATTGACTATGTACTCAATGTAGCTGTCAGTGTTGCGGCAGGTGTCCTCAATCTTGCCTCGCTCTTCCCTGCGTTAGAGCCATATGTTGTGCTGATTGATGTGGCTCTTGTTGTGCTAATTACAATTATCAACCTGCGTGGCGTGCGTGAGTCGGGGTCAATTTTCGCGATACCGACCTACTTTTTCGTTGCCACTGCTGTACTGCTTATCGTTGTTGGTCTTGTCAAAGCATATGCCTTTCAACATCAACCCTTCATTGGCACATTTCACTATGTGGGGGTCAGCGAGCCGCTGTCGCTCTTCCTCATTCTGCGTGCATTCGCCACTGGCTGTTCCGCGATGACTGGTGTCGAGGCAATCTCGAACGGGGTACCAGCCTTTAAGAAGCCAGAGACACGCAACGCCTCGATTACCCTCACCTGGATGGCAACCATTCTTGGCACGCTCTTCCTGGGTATCACCCTGCTCGTAATGACGTATGCGGTTGAGGCAAGTAATACAGGTACGCCAACCGTCATTGACCAAATTTCCAGACTCGTCTTTTCAGGACCCCTCAGTTTCATGTATCCGGTGTTCACCTTTGCAACGCTCGGCATCCTCGTCCTTTCGGCTGAGACAAGTTACTCTGACTTTCCACGTCTCGCATCACTGCTTGCGCGTGATCGTTTTCTCCCCAGCCAGTTTGCGTTTCGAGGTGATCGTCTAGCATTTTCGGTTGGCATTACCGTCCTGGCTGTTCTAGCGAGTCTTTTGCTCATTGTTTTTAGAGGAAGTACAGATGCACTCATTAATCTGTTTGCGGTGGGTGTGTTTATGTCGTTCACGCTGTCGCAGAGCGGCATGGTCATGCACTGGTGGCGTCTACGCCAAGAAGATAAGGGATGGGTACGCAGCTTGATAATCAACGGCACAGGGGCGTTTGCCACGGCAGTCGTTGCTCTTGTCATTTCTGTAACCAAGTTTCTGACAGGTGCCTGGGTCGTCGTCTTGCTGATTCCTTTGCTCGTGATAATGTTTTTGAGCATCCACAGGCATTATGAACATGTTGCGCGTGAACGTGTCTCCGATATTCCGATCAATCCAAGCGACATTCATCACCGCATTGTCGTCCCGATTGATAGATTGGATCGCGTCACGAAGCAAAGTCTTGCCTATGCCCGTTCCATCTCCCCACATGTAACAGCGGTGCATGTCTGTACAAATGAAGATGAGATGATCAAGATACGAGAGGACTGGCACACTTGGCAAAACCATTTCTCGGAGCAAGAGGAGACACACCTACTTACGATTGAGTCGCCGTACCGAACGCTGATTCGACCAATGTTGGCATACATAGATATTGTTCACCAACGTCATCCAAACGATACCGTGACGGTTATCCTGCCCGAATTCGTGGTCTTGCACTGGTGGGAATATTTCCTGCACAACCAGACCGCATTCCGCTTAAAGGCCGCGTTGCTGTTTCGCCCTGATATTATCGTGGTGAGTGTGCCACAGCATCTCCGTGATAGAAAGAGAGAGTTTTAGGTAGCAAAGAGAGTTGAGAGGAACGTTAGCCCCATAGATTACCGCGTTCATTCTTCCGGTATTTTGATGAGTATGGGAGGCAGGCCGACAGACAAAGAGGACGCAGCAAAGGTAGAGAATATCTCTGTGAGTCAAGCTAGAATCCCCGATAGGATCGTTGCCATTTTCGAGCAAGAAAGTAGAGTGAGCTTGCCCCACTTTTGTGGAGAGTACTAATAGGTGGAGAGGCTCATTAATTCTTCGTACTGTGCAGGACTCAGATATCCCAAAGAAGAATGCCGACGTTGACGCTGGTAAAAGCACTCAATGTATTCAAAGATGGCTTGCTTAGCTGCGGTCCGTGTCGGAAAGCACGTCCGAGAAACACATTTCCATTTGAGCGTACTCGCAATCCGACTCCATAGCGGCATTATCATAACAATTTCCTGTCCGGCTCATGCTCACTCCCATGCCTGCTTGAGCCAGCGTACATTGATAGCCTCTACTGGTGTATTGAGAGCAGCGATCAGAATGATGCAGCACACCTGGAAGTAGATGCCGATGAGCTAGAGCCATCTGTGAGGCATTTTGGAATCGATCCGTTTTGAAGGAGTATTGGAACAAAAGGAAATGTTCATCGCTTCAAAGACGATGTTGAAGATGAGTCATCGCTCCTGAGCTACAGGAAGCCAGAGGCTGTGACTCTTCTAGAAAAGAAAAAGACCCACAATAGCGATGCCATTGCAGGTCTTATTGCGGAACCGACGGAATCGACGGGCAACGGGTCCTCTCTCACCAGTGCTGATCCACTTCCTCCCTCCTGATGGAAAGCTGTATGCGAAGCTTCTGACAAGAGAACAGAGCATTACTTCATGAAGCAACAGTTCAGGATAGTTATTCTTTGGAGAGTGACTGAGTAATCGAAGAGATACTTTGCTGTATTTCTACTAGCGTCCTCTGTACCTGCTGTGCTTTGCTTAGGAGTTCAGCAATCTCTGCACCTCCTTTGGTTCCCTGTGGAAGTTTGTCAAGGGCACGTTCAAGAAAGGCAAGTGTACTTAGAGAACTTGGGTACGCCTTTGTCGCAAACTCCTGTGCTTTTTTCAGGAGTTCGAGCAATGAGAGGGAAGACCAATCAGGCTCATAATACAAGAGATATCCTCCTTATAAAAATAAAAGAGAACAAGCATTGTTTTCTGTCCTCTCATAGAGTACTACATCGCGCGTCGCATGTGAAGTCAATGAAGAGTATTTCTTCTGAAGAGAAAGAGAGCTACAAGTTATGAATGAAAAAGATAGGCAACACCTCCAATCCTTCCTGTCGCTCGAATGGTATGATGAGGTCGTCAAATTCATTTTCATGTTCGTCACCAAGACAAGTGAATTGCTCCTTGCTGCGGGAATCATTGTCAGTACTGCCAACTTTCTGACTGATGGCGATGTCATGCGTGGGCACAAAATACTGTCCGATGCTTGGTCTTGGTCACAGGCTCTCGCTATCGACTCCAGTTTAGGCATTGTCTTTTATGAATGCGTTTCAAGCTGTGCGAGAGCGTGACAAGATCAAGGCAATCATCTACTTTACCCTCACAGTTCTGCTTGTCATAGTCGCTGGACTCATTACTCATTTTGATGCACTCGCCCATGCCGCCGGATTATCCGTCACCGACAAAGGCGTTTCTGGCATTCTTCCTCTATGGGTCATGACTGCCCTTCGCTCAGTTGCGGTGATTGGCTTCTTGCTAGCATCTCGCCTTAAAAATGTGTCCTTCAGTCAGTTTCGCCTGGATTGGACTCAGGAGCCAGTGACAAGCCAAGAACAACCAAATGTTGCGCCACAGATAGATTATAACGCTCTTGCTTCTGCACTCGTCCAGACGATGCAACAGATAGGAACCATTCAGCACATCACCATCGAGCAACAGGAAACGACGGCTCTACCTGAACCGAAAGCAAGTGAGACAACTCCTGTAAAGACCGAGCAAGAAGGTCCTATCCAGGAAGCGAAGTCGGTAGAAGGCAAAATGATAAGTGCCTATGAGCAGATACTTCAGGAAAGAGCGAGTCAGCCAAATAGTAAGCCTATCTCTGCTCGTGAACTTGCCAAACGCGCTAATGTTCGCCGTTCCACCTGTGGTGAATGGCTTCAGAAACAGGGGATCGTTCAACAAGGAGAAGATAACATTATTCAAGAGGAAGTCGAATAAACAAAAAGAGATTGTAACCATCCAGCTATCGCAGGACCAATACTAAATCCGATGCTCAAGGATGCAGCAGCAAAGACACCTTGGCGTAACAGTAGCATGCACGCTGCTGAAACATGCAACATACCTGCGATGAATTCTGGAATCGCACCACCGAGCAGATTGCTGAATGAACCAATACCCGGGGAGAAGAAAACTATTCAATGCCAGTACACCTACTCGTTGCTCCTTCGCCGTGTTCTCCCCCAGCAACGGTAAGTTTATTACCCAATATGCAGTTGAGAAGAGTCCCTGCAAAAAGCTTAACCCTAGGAGAGGTGGGGCAGAAGTAACCAGACCGATCAGTCAGGAAGAGTGGTGAGAGTACAGCAGTCATTAGTAGCACAGGTTTACGTCCTATACGGTCAGCGAGCATGCCAGTTGGCACCGCATCCAGCAACGAGCCGATTGCGGGCACTACACTGAAAACGCCGATGAAGTCGTGGTGATAGCCGAGGCTATGCATATAGTAGTTCAGTGTTAACGCTGTGATACCCAGTTGGAATCCTTTGTCCGTAGTAAACACCAGTAAAAGATAGACATTTCTCGGCATGTGGAAAAGGGAAGAGACGAAAGACTGTTTGGGTAATGCATCTTCACCTCGGACAGTTGATTCGGAGGTATCGGGCACCAAAGACATAAGAAAGGGTACTTCCGATAGACTTTATCTATTGACTAGCTAAAAAGCGAAAGGCAGAGTAAACTTCGCTCGAATCTCATTGAGAAAAGAGAAGGGAGATGCTTAATCTGCCTAAAGGGATTACATACGTGCTGCGCCACTTCGAGGAAGTCTTCAGCGAACGGGTTTGGGAGTGGGCTAAGGTGCTCTTGATTGGAGCGATCTTGGCACTAGAAGAATGAACCGTGACAGCCATTCTGCGTGTGATGGGCTTGCAAATGGATAAAGTTTAGCTTAGAAATTTACATCAGATTCACCCAGAGTTAGAAGTGCTTTTCTAACGAGGCAAGAACATAAGAAACTCGGATAGATTCCTGTTCAAGCTTTTTATTACTCTCCAGCAGGTAGTTTATTAGTAAGAAGCAATCTTCGAGGGCATTATCGACCAGAAGTGCTCTCATTCCTAATTTGTCATTACTAGTCAGTATTTGTGCTGTTCTTTGATGCTTCTTAAATGTTGCGATATCCATACATAGAGGGGAGACATCTTTAAGGTGATGGCGGAGATGGGTTAGGATTCGTAATCCTCCTACATCTATATCGCCCCAGTGGAAAAATGGTAGAAGAGGACAGCTTGCACGCAAGCGATGAAGAAACGAGATGAGGGCGGGACTAGCGAAACCTCCAGTGAAGACGGTTATAACAGATGCAGGACGAGCAAGCAAGAGTTCACTAAAACTCGTCAAATTCTCGACGGTGACAAGAGCCGTAGCCAAGCAAGAGACAATGGTCGCAATACGTAGTATGTCTTCTGAAAGAGCTATACTAGGTAGGCTAGCATCGAGATGAAGTTGCCTACTTTCTGGCACTATTGACGAACTATCCATAAGTGAAAGGGAGAGAGGGCCTGTTATTGGTACATACTCTGGTGGTCGAAAAATATTGTGCGCTCGGAGCAGTTGCCACTCATCTTCTCCATAAAGAGGAGTACCCGATGCATGAGTACGAAGAACAGATACAACAGCTCCATGCAACTGTTCAAGCCGTTTGCTGTCTCCGAATAGTTCAATACTTAGAATACGTTCAAGTGTAGGCTGTCGTAGCGATGCTATAGCAGAGAGTGCAAGTAATAGATCACGGCTCATTTCAAGATTTGATAGACTCAATGGTAGTGGTGACTTATGCTCCTCTATCTGTTGAGTAGCCCATACGAGAAAAAGTTTGAACCATGCTTCATGAGACTCTTGTTCTTCTAGCATCGACATGAGTGCCATTCTCTGTAACTGTAAAGGAACTCGCTTGAGCAAAGCATACAAGTCAGAGATTGTGTCATGGTGTGTTCCCACTAAATCTATAGACTCAAGGATATTGCCTTGCTCATGCTTTTTCCAGTTGAGTTTGAGCCATCCTTTTGCCACTAGATATGCCAACTGCTCATGAATACGATTGCATAATCCCAGTTCATCGCCTGAGAAATACCAGGGATGACTACGCGCATTAAGGCGCACGCGAGCTACTCGCTGTCTTTCAGGCTGTTCTATCTGCTGAAGAAGTGCTTCAAGAATGAAAATTACTTCTGGCAACAAGGCTTCCTCGTTATTCTGCATATTTTTCCCTTAATCTAGCAGCATAATTTCGATAATTTTCTATAAACACTTGTTCACGCACTCTGGTAACAACTAGGTTAGTACACATCTGAGGAACAAGATACTCACTGCGTTCGAGGGGTGTCGCGGTTACAGTTTGGAGCTTAAACTGTTGGAACATATCAAGAGTAACGCTGATACGTTCCTGATCCATTCGGTTGAATGCTTCATCGAAAACAATCAGACAGATGGTTGGGCGAGTATGACGTGCTGATTTCTGATCCATCATGCGATACAATTGCACAAACGATGCTGCTATTGCAAGATAAAAAGGGGTTTGTGTCTCTCCACCAGAAGTCTCACCGACGATATTACTCAGCATAGAGGTATTTCCATCGCTATGCCTGACTTCGATATCATATTTTAGGTAAGTACGATAGTCGGTCAATGCCTCTCTCGCCTTTTTCTCGGTATCAGTTTGAGCAGGCTGAATGAGTTGGTGATAAAATTGTTCAAAGGCGTCTTTATTCTGCTCATAAAAATTGCTTCCAAACAGGGTATCGTGACCGATGAACTGTGACTCATCTATGAGCCGATAGTATTCTCGTACCTGACTTGCAACTTCCCAATGGAATTGATAACGGTCTCCATGGAAGGTCAGCGATCTCAATGCATCGTTCATACGCTTGAGTTCATTTTTGGCTTGCTGAATGGACTCCCGTAACTTATGCAGTACATGCTCTCGTAGTTCTTGATCCGCCTCTTGCCGTGCTTGCTCAATTTGCGCTGTGTACATGGGAAGTTGTGTGGCCGAAAGCCGCTCTTGCTCTCGTGCATAGCGTGTGTCGTCGATAACGTCGGTTAAACCAACGAATTGGTAGGTAATGTTGTACGCTTGTCGTTGTTTACTCAACTCACTCAAAGCCTCGTTTGCCCGTGTTGTAAAGCTCTTGGCACTCTTCTGAGCATTAAGAATTACTTGTGATAAATCTGACTCCTGTTTTTGTGTCTCAAAAATTGTCCGAGCTACTGGCTCGGTAGTTGGATTTTTGCTGATACATTCTGTGGAAGCTTGTACGCGCTCTACAACGATTATTGTTGCTTCGTTTATTTTCTGGTTCAAATTGTCTTTGTTGCTTGTATGCGCGGCTTGCTCTTTAACTACTTCTCGCCATACTTTTTCTTCATCAAGAATGAACTGTCCAAGTCGTTTTACCTCTGCATCGAGCCTCTCTGCTTCGCTCATGTCGAGCGCATCGAGTTTTTCTTGTAGTTGTGCTATTTGTAGGAGAAGTGGTCTTTCATCTGACGGATTGTCCAACGCCAGTAGCAAAAAGGAAAGCGTATCCTTATAATCTAGTTGCTTTCTCTCTGTTACTGCCCGCTGGTGTTGCGTTGTCAGTGCAATGTTTGTCTCGCGAAGCTGCTGACGTTCCCGTTCGTAGGATGCTACATGAGAATGAGTAGCACGCTTTCCTACAAACCAGCGTTCGTATTGTTGATAAGGTAAGACCTGAATAGCCCACTCACTATAGTAGATTAAGTCCGGTGTGATCGCGCGATGATATTGTCGTTGTCGTATCTCACGAGCCGATAGACAGGTAATGATAGCACCTAGTATTGAGTCGAGATAGGCACGTAAAGAAGGGTCCTCAGTCTCTACCTGAAGTGCGAGACTGTTGGGTAAAGCGCGACGCGCCTCTTTGCTTGCACGTTCCAGGTCGAGGACTCTGGCATCATGAAAACGTGTATCTGTCTTGACTCGCTCGATATAGTCCAGCACGTCTTCATATGTATTAGGAGGAACAATAAGGTTGAAGCGCCGATTACCTAGCATTGCCTCTACTGCCTTCTGCCAACGCTCATCGGGAACTTCCACCAGTTCACAGAGCACTTTGGGTCGTGAACCAATGAGTGAATCAAGCGCGTCTCGTAAAGTAAGAACAGAAGGCGAGTAGGAGATTGATGCTCCTTGTTTGAGTCGCTCTATCGTCGTAGTGAGTGAATTTATTCGTTCATTCTGCACGTTTAGTTGGTTTTTAATAGTAAAGATGCGCTCCTGAATTCTCTCAAGTAACTGAGCAAGTACAGCAATTGTTTGGCGAGTAATATCAGCGATTGTTGCATAGATGGGTTTATCCGATTGAAGCGATGACATACTACTTATAAACGCATGTATTGCTTGCTGCTCAACGATATCAAGAAAAGGCGCATCTTCTACTTTGTGCAAAGCATCCGCCGTAGCTTGAAGTCGCTGTATAACGTCCAATCTATGTGCTACAATGCTATTCACCTCGCTTGTTTTACTAGTTATCGCGCTATGTAAGGACTCGCGCTCCCGCATGACATCTAATCCATATAAGCGTTGCTTAGTAGCATTCTCTTTCTCTTTTGCTTCTTTGAGTGTGGTATTAATCTGTTGTAGATGTTGTTCATCGGCTCGTAACTGATCAGTTACCACGTCAAGTTGTTGCACCAAATCTTGCTTCGCACGCAATGCCATCTCTCCATTAAGAAGAGCGTAAAGCACTTCATACTGCGCCTGAAGTTCTCTCTGCCGTAAGTAATTCTTACGACTCTCAGAAATTTGCTCAAGGAGATGAAGTTTTTTATTCACTGTTTCTGCTGAAGCACTCAAGCTTTCGAGACGTTCGACGACTTGCTGTAAATTTTGCACGTCAAGTGGTTGTGGACTTAGCAACCAATGTTGCACGAACTCATCTATTTTCGTGATTGGTTTGAAACTGAGGGCGCGTTGGAAGAGATCAAAAAAGCGGCGATTGAGTCCACCCAGTGCATCGAGCATATCCTCCTGATACTCTTTTACATGATCGTAATACCTTGCTTTTGGTTGCCTTTGAAGTGTTTTTTTGAGAGCAAGCCGGTCAAGCGCAGAGCCGTGAGGTATGAGAAATGATGCATCTAATAGCTCTTTTAGAATGAAGTATGACCGTACTCCATTTGAACCCAATGAAGGACTTGCTTCTATACAACAACCAAGAGTAACAGTATATCCAGACTTCTCATCGGCAAACTCTAATGCAATGTAGCCGATAGTATCACCAGGACGAAGCCAACGTGTTTCAGAAAGCTTTCCACGAACAAAACCATCCAACGTGCGTGCCGACTTATCCTGGGTAGAGCTATTAAAACGAATCATAGTGAGGTCAGCAAGCAAAATCACTTGCATAGCATCCAAGATGGTCGATTTACCAGCACCATTATTGCCGATAAAGTAGAGACTATCCTGTACGTCTATGAGTTGGCATCTAAACCGATGCCAGTTGTAGAGAAAGATGTGAGTCAAGGAAAGCATTAGTTACTCCTTTAGCTTCATGCTTATAGCATCATATGTAGTCACGCTAGCTCGTCGTCCGAATCGTCCATCTCTTCTTCCTCATCTGCTATCCCTGTAGATGGGGTATGTCTCTGAAAATGCTCAATGAGCTGAGCAGCTACACTAGCAACATCATTCGCAGGAACGACCACCTCAAGAGGGGGAAGTAGTTCAATAACTTGCTCGGCGTTCTCTACCCTGATATTGCCACCAGTGGCGGAACGTATAATGGGAAACTGCTGTAGTTGTGTAAGCGCAGTAATCATACGTGTTTTGATATGCTTACGCGCATGGGGAAGAGTTGTATAACGCTCGATGAGTGTCCCTACTGTCACTGTGGGATACCGCGTTTGCCGTTTCGTCACACGCTCTTGTTGTTCTGCATAAAGCAAGCGGAGCAGCAATAGCCAGATAGTGGTTTCAAGATCGAAGCGTTTGCGATGAAAATTGCTACTATGAACCACCTGAAAGGTCAAGCATTGCTCGTAGTGACGCAAGTGCCATCCAGCAATGCTCAGATAGTGGGCAATCAGGTCCGTATGACGATTCAAGAACAAGTATGTCTGGCGTTTCGTACCGTCTTCACGCCAGATAAGTCCCTCATTCAGCAAAACGCACACAGTTTCAGAAAACTGTGCTTTTTCAGATAGGGATAATGCGGCGTACTCTTCAGAAAACTGAGGAATGTCCATAAGGCAGAATCCTTTCTTCGAGGCAATGCTCTATGCAGATGCAGCTATTTCTCCGCTTCGTCGAATAAGAAAATTACGGAACTCTATTTCATTCGTCTGGACCTTTTCCATTTTGGGTAACTCTTCCACAATATACCCTAGTGAACCATTGCCATATGCTCTAAGGTATATAAGCATTGGAAGGTCTTCTGGGCCTGTAATTGGAAAATCATTCGCCTGACGTGAGTCACAATCCTGCAACAATTTGTGTGCATAGGAGCGTACCTGTTCACGGGATATAGAGCGAAGCATTTGAGTAAGCACCTCTTCTCGTGCTACCTCTATCTCTTCATCTGTCGGCGGTATATGGTCCTCTGAGACAGCGACAAATGGTTCACGAGGACGACGTGGTGACATCAACGACTTATCATCTACCAGCGAGAGTTCATAGACGTGAACAAAAGCGTCACTGAGATTGTCCTGTAATACGTTCTCTTGCTTTGAAAACTGGGATGCGAGTAAGTAGGTAAGCACCGTATGTAAGTGCCCACTAGTTGTACTTTCAGCTAGAAGTTTACCTTCAATCGAGCGTATCGCAACTTCAAAGAACTGTCGATGACGTGTATCAATAACATCAAGCAAATTGTCCAACGTATCAAAGTGGTCTTGAATATCCTGAATTTGTGTTAAAAGAGTCTGGATTTGAGGCGTAACTTCTCCTTGTTGTAAGGATGAAGTATAGTTCTCGCTCAATATTGTAAGGGCGGCTCGAATGGTAGGCCGATAGCGCGAGACATGATCGGTCGTTCGTAGTTCATGATAAGCTCGACGTGTTGCATCACGTAAGGTCCCAAAAGTTTGCTCAAGAATATCTTGTGGGCGTACTTGGCGTAAGACAGTTTCTATATGTATACCAATGTTATGCTGCAATTCTTTCAATGCATTCAATAGCCGCAATGTTTCACGATGAGCTTGGGCAATACGAAGAGGAGCATTACCTTCATTGAGTGCAGCTTGTATCAAGTCATGAATGGTAAAGACGAGTCCCTGTAAAGCATGCTGCGTGTCAGAAGCAATTTCGTAGAAGATAGTAAGCAGCCTGAAAGCATAATCTGGCAAGGTGTATAGAATTGTGAAATCGCGCTGAATCTCCTCGTGAAGCCACTTGCAACGTACAAGATAACGTAACACAGTTGCAGCCCTCTGACGACGCACATCGTCTTCTCTCGCAAGTATTTCAGGAAGCTCTCCATCTAGATGTTTGGTGATGTCGAAGGCGTCCTGTTCCTCCAACACGTCAAGTACCAAACTGAGTGCCAGTTCTCTGGAGAGAGGCTCCTGATGTCGCTGGGTTTCGATAAACAAGACGAGTAAAACCTCGCTATAGAAGGCTGCTTCCGGTGCGGCAAGCGGCGAGAACAACATCTGTGGTAGTTTTTTGAAAAGGGAATGTTGACTCATGGTAGCCTCCTAGCAAGTTAACGTAAACGCACTCTTGATGCTCTATCTATAAGTTCGATCTGATAGCCATTATCGAACGCGTCTACGACCTCTTCCTGATGTGAAACTAGGATGATGCGCTTGAGGATATGCTTGAGTAGCCGAATCTCTTGAATCATCTCTTCGCGTCCCTCTTTATCCAGGCTACCGAAACCTTCGTCAATGATGACCGATTCGATCTGCCGCGTTCCAGAACTGGTATATTGACCAATACCTAACGCGAGGCCGACGGCGACGCGAAATTTTTGGCTACCACTCAGGAATGTGACTGGTAACGCTTGCGTTCCTATCTCGCTATTGTAAGCTACTAAATCGAGTGTCTTGCTTCGAGTTCCTCCTATGCCTTCCTCTTTCTGACTCAACTCGATTTGTAATGTCCCACTTGAAATACGGCCTAGTATTTCGTTTGCGTAAGTAACAATGCCTGATTGAGCCTGTAGCAAGAGGTGATTTTGTAGCTGCTCTGGTCCAAGCAAGTGCGCTAAATGCTTGTAGAGCATTGCCTGATGAGCGATCTCGCGCCGCTGCTTCTCCCAATTTTCCCGTTGTTCTCGCTGAAGTATCAAGCTTCGTCTCTCCGCATCAAACTTGTTCTGCTCATTTGTGTTGCTAGCAAGCAAGAAGCGATTTTCCTGCTCTTCCTGCTCAATTCCTGAAGGTGAAACATGAGCATCTTGCTCTATCTCTTCCATATCTTGCTTCGTCTGATCCTTAATACTCACCTGAACTCTTTGTTCTTCTTGAGCCTTCAAAAGCTGGTCGAACTGCACATTGGTTCCCGCGAGTTGTGTCTCTTCTTGTTGCAAGGTTTCATTATAAGAGCGGCACTGTAAAACACTAGCTTCTGCAACCTTTTCTTGCCATTCATCAGGAAGAGCCATACGTTGATGTTCTCTATTATCATGCAATGCTTCTCTGCGAGTTTGCTCTACTTCTTGTTCTCTTGTGAAACGTTGCACCTTTTCCTGGGTAGTTTGATACACTTTCTTAAATTCCTCAAGTGTAGACTCTGCTTTTGGCAAGGTGTCATCTATCTTTTTGAGCCTCTCTCTAGTAGTAACGTGATTATACTGCGCCTCTTGATGCCGACAACGAATATCTTGCACTTGTTGAGGCGAGTACATATTTTCTAATCGGTGCAACTGCAGCATTACTGCTTCTAGTTTTGTAAGCAGAACGCTGTACTCCCTTTCCTGCTGCTGAATGCTTTTTAATTGTTCTTGCTTCTCAGCTAGTGCAGCAACTTGTTGAGTAAATGAGTTTAATTCTACTTGTGTTGGATAGCCGCCAGTGAAGTTACTAACGATATCATCTGTAGGGGTAATTTTAATACGAAGTTTATACGTATTGGGTAGGACTTCAAGCGCACTACGCCCTTGCTTTTCAGCCGTCTCTTGTGAAGTTTGTGCTTTTCGTTGCGTAACCGTTGCTTCTAGTTTTCGCTCCTCTAACGCTTTTTTCTCACTTTCAAGACGCCTCTTATCCGCTTCTTGCTCCCGTTGTTGCTGAATAGCCGCTTTGTGCTTCTGCTGTGCATTAGCAAGTGCATCCTTTGCTTGCTGGACCTCCTGCTCCAAACGAGTGCGTTCTTTTTCGAGATGCCAAGCAGTCAAGGGTTGACCACAGTAGCTACAATTCGTTTGTCCATCCACTTCTCTGAAATGTGCAAGGTGTTTCTCGGCCTCACCTAGCAATGTTTTTGCACCTGTTTGCTCTTGACGCGTCTCTTCAACGGCATGTTGAGCAGTGTTCAAATGAATTTCGATCTTTACTAACTCATCTAGTTTGATGTTCAACAACGGGGAAAATTGCTCAAAGGCAACGTGTACTTCTTTCAACGTATCCTGTGCTTCTTGCCAATGTTGTCGGGCATTAGTGTATTGTCTCAGCCAAGGTAAGGCATGGGACAAGGCGTCTAAATCCTTTACCTCTTGCAGTAAGGTAGATAGCTGTTGTTCAATATTAGACGGAAGTGTCTTCAAATCGCCAGTCAGCTTTTCACGCTCCTTGCGCTTTTCCTCTAAATGCTTTATCTCCTCCATCTGAGGATTGAGGATAAGAAGCGTTTCTTGTGCCTTATCCGATACATCTCGATGCAGCCTTTGCTCTTCCCTCAAATTACAAACTTGCAGTAGTGCCTCTGCTTGTTGCTCTTTAGCCTGTACTACCTGCTGCTTACAGCCCTCTATCTGCTCCTGGTATTGTGCAATCAGTACGTCTTTTATCTCTAGCTGTTGCTGGCATTCAGCAAGACGACTCAAAAGCGGAAGAACTATCCGTATTGTCCGAAGTCGTTTTACGTTACGCTCTATTTCTTCCCTGTGCAAGAGGAGTGCCTCTATCTCAGCTAACTTCTGCTTTACCTCTTCATATCGTTTGTTCAAGACGCTCCATCGCTTTGCCTGTTCTTTAAGCACATTTAAACGATCTATTCGTGCCTGTAGCGTGTTTACCTGTTCATTCAATGTAGCAATCGTCTCGTCGAGGGCAGTAAGTTTCGTCTCATCGACAGGCTCTATTTTATTTAGTTCGTCCTGGCAGAATTTCTCGCGCTGTTTCGCGTTCTTCTGTTGATCATCCACGTACTTATGAAGTTTGATGTATGCCGAAAGGTCAACGAGTTGCGCGATCATTTGGTGACGATCTGCTGCTTTCGCTGTTAAGAGTAAATCGCTCTTGTTCTGTTGTAGCATTGCGGATGCAGTAAATGTGTCAAGGCTGAGGCCGATAGTTTCCTCTATCCATTTCGTGAATTCGGAGCGTTTGTCGGTCCCTGGAATCGCTTTGGGAATTGTGTTAGCACCCACAAGAGAAAACGCTTGGAAGGTCGCAGATGCTCGTTTTCGTGAAACAGTTCGTTTCACACGATATATGTCCTCACCGATAGCAAAATCGAACTCGACGACAAGTTCGTTTGCCTGTTGGTTGATTAGCTCCTGAGCGTTCTGTGAGCCACCACGATGTGATCCATAGAGAGCAAAGGTAATTGCATCAAAGACGGCAGATTTGCCAACGCCATTGCGTCCCGCAAGTACCCAGAGCGATGCTCCGTCAAAACGAAATTCGGTCTCGTCCCGATAGCTCATAAATCCTTTGAGGTAAACACGTAGTGGAATCATTTCCAAACCTCCTTCGCAAGTATCTCGTTCACTAACGTCAGCAATGCTTCTTGCTGTGGATTATCCGCAAGGTTAGTAGTAAGGTAGCTACGCACCGTGCCAACAACGTCCTGAAGGTTCTGCTGCGAAAAAACTGTTTTCTGCATCTGGCTCTGTCCTATTTCCTGAAAAGTTCGTTCGTACCAGTATGGAAACACTGCCTCTATCGTGCGACAAAGCTCCTCACGATTATGTTTTTGTGCATCCCAATGGAGCGTATATTTGATAAGAGCCTTCGCTGCATCTGGATACTTTTGCGCGAGTGTAGATATTTGCATATCAGGATCGGTAATCTCGACATGATAAAGTGGTCTACTTTTGAGTGGTAGAAGACGAGGCGTATCAATCAAGCCTGCTGCGCCAATGTCGAATAGCACAACGCTCTTTTCTTCGCTTTCACCAATGTCCATGCGCTCAATACTTCCTGAGTACTGTACATGCTCTGTTCCACTGAACACCTTTTGTGGAAGATGAATATGCCCATAGGCAATATATGCTAAGTGAGCGGGAATATCGCTTGCTGGAACCATGATAGTCTCTTCATCGCCTAACCCGTGATTAGAATGAATATGCGCGTCATGGACATGAATATGGCTTACCAGGATAGCAGGAAGATGTACATCCAACTTTTGCAGTAATCCATTCAATACAAATTGGTAGCTCTCTCGAATGTGCTGATATTTCTGCTCGACATTTTCGTAGTTCGATTTTGTGTTATTCAGATAGTAACGCGGTGTGGGATAGGGCATGAGGATGAACTGAACCGTTACTCCATCCTTTCCGATAAGTTTCAAGATGTAAGGTTTAGCGGTAATGTAAAGTTGTCCCGCCGATTGTGTACGTTGTGTCGAAGCACGTTGCGGTGCAACAAGGTCAAGCGCATCTCGCAGCGTATCGAAGAAAAGTTCGTTGTCGTGGTTGCCACTGATAGCGACAATAGAGCCGCCTCGCTCAATGAAAGGGAGAAAGATGCGCTTGATAGTAGCGACAGCTTCCCGTGTCTGCTCAGTGCGACATTGCTCACTGAAGATATCGCCTGCAACAATCATCACATCAACACTATACTGTTCCAGGTAAGTAGCAATCTGTTCAAGAGCACATTCGATGTCTTTGCTACGGCTCTGCCGCCCCAGGCGGTCCTGCATGTGCCAATCGGCAGTATGTAAAATTCTCATTGTCTTGTCCCTTCTCTATGCCTCGTCGATGAGGTTCGACAAATCCTCATCCTCAGTACTTGCGACGCTATTTATTTGTGCTTCGCGTTTGTTCATCGCCCATGTAGGAAACGGGACACGTACATGCATCGGTTCGCGGAAGTTGTCTTGTATCACCAGTTTTTCGTTGAGTGAGAGGTTTGCGGCTTTTCGTTTCGCGCTTCCACTTAAAAATTGCCAGATGGGAGCGTTGAGTTCGAGCGTTCCCGTTCTTCCCAGCACACGAATAGCAGAATTCTCTATCACCTTCTCCGACACCTTTGAGGCTTGCTGTTGTGCGCCAAGAAGAATAATTCCTTGTGAACGCATTTCGGTAGCTACGGTCTCGATGAGTTGTGTGATGGGATCATGCGCTCCACGTGGGGCAAATCGGTTTAACTCATCTAACATCACTAGGTAAACGAGGCCAGGGATAGCATGAGAGCCAGTACGCGCATCTACTAGCTGTCGGAAGATGGTTGCAACAACGAAGCGTTGCATTCCTGGCACACCTGCTAGGGCGTTCAGATCTACGACTATGGGATTGCTTGTGTCCTGTCTCACTACGTCGAGCGGATTGCCCTGACGGTCATCACGGCGCAGCACCCCGTGACTCTCATGAACAAGCTTGAAGAGGCGACGGTAAAGCTTCTTCCACGTCGAGAAGTGATGATTACGAAGGGAACGGTCTGTTTCAGACATGGTTATTTGCCCATTTATCCATGTCAGGAGTTCTTGAAACGTCGTCGGTTGCTTCGTATCAGTCCGCGAGGTCTTTTTCCCGTTCGCATCTTCCTGCGTCAGCCAGCTTTCGATATCCAACACCAACGCTCCAAAATTCCCGTCGTTCGTATCTTCCTCGGCGAAGAGATAGACAAACAAGGATTGGGCTATTACGTCGCATAGACTCCAGCTATAGGGTAATACACCCTGATTTCGCCCTGTTGCAGAGGGAAGTGCGTTCTGTGCCTTTTGTGCCGTATAAAAAGTCACGTTCTCAAAAGGGGTTGGTTGCTCGACGCCGAGACGCTTCCAGTCTTCCAAGTGTTGCTCTTGTTGAAAAGAGGTGCTTTGATGGTCGATATAAAACAGATCAAAGTTTTTGACGTTGAGAATGATGGGAACGATACGTAAGCGGTTGGGGTCCGATGGACGCTCCTTTTGTTGAAGGCGAGCCTCACGCAACAAAAGCCAGATAGTGACGAGTAGCAAGCTCGATTTTGTTCCACGACCCGCCGCACCGTTTACATTCATATGACCGCCATTTGCTCCTAACAAGTAGTCCATATCAATAGAGCCAGGTCCGGCTACTACATTCACGCCATTTTTGATGAGGCCGACTTTGAGAGGACGTTCTATCTCATCTGCACCATAGGCAATGCTAGCACCTTCCGCATCCGCAAGACACACCTCGCTTCGTTCTCGTGGCGGCGTGAGAACTTGTGTTTTGAGAATACTTGCAAGCGCATACGTGAAGCCGTCACTTTTGAAGGGTGGCTCATAGCTGACATCGCCATCCGCTTCGTCTACCTCATGACCCATATTGCGTTTACGACTCTGACGGCGTACTTCATCGACGATAGCGTAAAAGGTATAGGAGTTGCCCGCAATAACACTCTCGCACGTAACGATTTGTGTTTGCTCTACCAGCACATCCGGCGGTATCCAGAAACAGAAAGAGTCGCTAGTCGCCTCTTGTTGTGGCGGTGCGCCGACACGTCCAATACAGGTTTTCGTAGTGCTACCTGTTTCAAATGTATTTTCCTTGTTTTCCTCTTGTTCGCCACGTACTGCACTAGCGACGAGTACATGCTCACTATTTTCTGTTGTATGATGTTCTTTCAAAGGATACATTTTGTTCTCCTAATTAAAGATGGGTAAGATGGTAAAAGCGTTGAATAAGTGTCTCACTTTGTGAAAATAGTGACCCCAGACTTTCCTCAGCACGTTGTATCGGATGAATGGAGACAGGAGCGCGGCTATATTCCTGGTCGTGGCAGCGATACTCGCATATTAGTCGTGAAAGACAATTGAGGTACTCCGGGTCTTCAACGAGCGTCTTGACGAAAAAAACCTCTGGTATCTCTAGCCGAACGATGCCCCAGTTAGGGAGTTCTCCGTTCGAGCCTGTGAGCCGTAAGTACCAGGAAATCACACGGATATTTTTCTCGATCAGCAAAAATGCAGGCGTTCGCTGTCCCGGCTGTAGTTCGTAGAAGACATGCCAGCCCTGAGCATGAAGATAGTTCTGCTTATGTCTTTTGATAAGACCAACCACAGGTGTTCGTTCTTCATCAAACGCTCGCACATGTGGTTCGAGTCGTCCATCTACCAATGTAGGAATATCTTTCACATGAGCTAGTGCTAATCGTTCGAGACGGCTCATTTCGTCGTTTGTGCGATACTGCGTTGTGGCTCGCATCTCCTCAAAGTTGTAGGACATGCCATGAAGTGGCTCACGACAGGGCAGCAAACGAAAATGAGCCTCTTGCAGTGCTATAGCAAAGCTCTCAATCTCATCCCAAGGAAAGGGATCTACCATTAACGAAACGACCCGCTCGACCCGCTCAAACTCTCGACGCAATTGACCATCCTGATTGTGCATCACCACTGAGCCTATTTCAGAGAGGCGTACTGGAACAGGATAGCCCTCACGAGTTTGTAGCCAAGCAACGGTGCGTCCTATGTCTTTCCCATCAACGAAGCGCATTGGGCGAAAAGGCCAATTGAAGGGAACGCTCACATTGTTGACATCAATGGAGTGCCACTCATCATGAGGATATTCTCGACTGAGATTGATAGTAGTTTCCTCTGGAACCTCTCCTCTCATCAATGTATCATCTAATAGTACAGGTTGTGCCTCATAATTTCGTACCCGTCTCCCTCCATAGTTACGAAGAAAATCAAGTCCCATACGTCATCTATCCCTCTTTATTTCTCTTATCTTCTTTACACACTATGCTTGCTTTGCTCCACTATTGGACGCGTTATCAAGCCGAGATGGTAGAGTTGCCAGCGCATGGTTGCTTGACTCACTAGTAACTCAGTAGCAAGCCGCCAAACGAGTTCTTCGCCTTGCAGATAAGAAAAAGATTGTGTAGCAAGTGCAAACACTCTATCTGAGGGCATAAGCAACTCAGCGGCGAAACGATTCGCTTCGCGCTCCATCTGCTCAAATGGCGGTAGAAGGAGTAACAGCTCATCTTGCTGCGAGAGGAGTGTGCCAACAGGCACACTATCAGGTTCAGTATCTTCATCAGCGCGAGGTAAACCTTCCATAATCTCACATGCCCCTTGTCCTCCATTCATCACAGAAGATTGTAGTAACGGCTGAAAGTGGAGTAGGTAGTGACCCAACTCATGAGCAACAGAGAAACGTCGTCGTACAACTGGATCATCCCGTTCGACAAACACACTTCCAAAGTGCGTACTCACATAGAGAAAGCCCGCTAAAGCATCTTGACTCGTCGCTCCTCCAGGCTCAAGCACTACCCCACGCTGCAAGAGAAAGTTTGCCGCAGTCTGGCGCGTCAATTGAGGTAGCTCGGTTACAGTGAGATTATAGCAAGCAAGGAACTCGTTTAAGCGCACAATGCGTTGCAATGCAGATGGAGCAGAAATGTCTGCAAGGCGGTAAAGTTTTACGATAGCCTCCGCAACAGTAGGATAAGAAATCAAAGTAGGCATATATATTACTGCTCCTCCTCGTCGTATTCAGGCTGCTTTTCCTTTTCCGACACCTGTTGCTCTTCCCTCTGTTGCTTGGCTTGTTGTTGCTGATGGCGTGTAGCCGCAAGTTGCGCTATTCCTTGCTCGCGTCCCATTGAGAGGAAAATTGCCGTTTCGCGAAAGAGTTTCTGAAAGTGGTCGCTGACCGAAACGCCAATCTGTGTAAACAAGGTCTGTACACCACGAATGCTTAATGATTGGGGCAGTGGTGTTATGTTTTGGCGCAACTGTTGTACGACAGTTATCAACTCTTGCTTGACTGGTCCTCGTACCGCAGCATCAGATTGGAGACGCGCTACCACATCGCCAACAGTGAGTGAGGGTATAGCTATATCCTCTATCATTGGCTCAAAGCCAGATGGAATATGCTGACGAAGCATTTGCTGAACTCGCTCAGTATCATGTGCTACCATCTCCATATGCTTTTCTTCAAGATACACTTCATGCATCTCCGTAATCTGTTGCTCTAAGATTGCATCAGACTCCGCTTTGTACAAAATAGCAGCAAGCGTATCAGCATCTCCCCGCTCTAATGCATTCGCATAGCGGTAGAGAGCTTTTTCACGGAGAAGACGTTGTTCAAGTGTGGACTGCTTATTAGACATTGCTCTCTCCTCCTTGCGCTTCTAAAATAGTCCGTAGTCGATTGATAGCTCTATGAAGACGTTGACGGACAGCAGGAGCTTTGATGCCGAGCATCTGGGCTATTTTCGTGGTATCAAGTTCATGAATCACAACGAGACGGAGTATCTGCTGATCGTCCTCCGAAACCTGCGAAAGAAGAAACTGAGCTTGTTGCTCTGCTACGACATTCTGCTCTGGGCTATCGTTCATAAGAGAAGCGAAACGCTCGAAAAAATTCTCATCGCTTTCGGATTGAGTTTGGAGTGTCGAAAAAGATACTTCTTTATAGTGTCTTATACGTTCGGCTTTTTTTCTCCTGGTGACATTCAACGCGACTCCATAGAGCCATGCTCCTGGCTGACGCGAGCTATCATATCGCTCACTATGGGCTAATGCCTCTGTAAATAGCTCATTGAGAAGTTCTTGCGCTAGTTCGTCTACTGTTTCGCTACCATACCGCACAACATTCAAGCTTATAATGAAAGTATGTAGGGTTTTCAAAAGAGCATCTACATGCTCTTCTAAATAACGATAGATGAGAATAGACGTACTTGGAGATTGTAGTGTTGCTCCAACAATAGGCTGGGCCACATCTCTTCCTTCCATAGATATACTCCTTAACACTGCCAACTCTTTTTGGCCTTCTACTCTCTATTCAATTGAGCTTATGCATTTGTGACAATAGAACATTATTTCTATAACTGTGCCTGATTGCAAAATTTAATTGCTCACAATGTTGCTTTCCCTGCGTTGTAGTATAATAATGTTTTACTAATTTTTCAATGTTTTTCTTCGATGTAAGATAGAAGTACAATTTGTACTACTTCTATCTTTTTTGCTTTTCATAATTCTTGTGTAACTAATAATTGTATTCTTATTCTCTTCCATAGTATCTAAATCTCTATCCCTTCGTATATGTTTTTTGTCCATATAACAATAAAACCGCTGCTTACGTTGACGTGTCCAATACACGCCCGCATAAATAGCGGTTTGAGCGATATCCTGTTGTCGGACGTTACGGGAACATAACTGCCGCCTCAGCTTGTGTTGAAACAAAACGATTGTTCCCCGAAATTGCAACGACTTGAGTAGCATAGGAGGTGTACGGTCTACCGATACAAAAGCAGCACTCCTCTTCTCTTTTGTGAAAGAGGAGTGCCGT
>JAABUO010001358.1_pt1 | contig 32491 bp, 28 predicted proteins | sample 5559291 | NCBI WGS metagenome assembly JAABUO01 (sample SAMN10711878, study PRJNA513372) | rock metagenome | isolation source: Antarctica rocks | place: Antarctica: Victoria Land, Finger Mt sud | reverse complement strand
CAAAGATTATTAAAATTACCCGATTTGGACTAGTTTATCCAAAGATATCCAAATTTTAACGGAAGTCTACTTTTTCAAGCATCGTTAGTAGCATTAGTAAGAATTATCCGAGCAGAGCAAATGCGGACGACGACCCTGTCAAGCGTAGATTAATCGTTGGTTCGGTTTTCGGTTCCAACTTCTAGAACCGACCCGAACCAACGATTCAACTTTAGGAATCGAATCGAAAACCAATTTGATTCCAACTAGTTTGGAATCGACCCAACTCGAACCGAGTCGATTTTCGATTCCAATATTTGGAATCGAATCGAATCGCCAAGAAATCGAAAATTACATCATTATGCCAAGAATTACTATTTTTAGATTAATCTATTATTATTTTTTAATATATAATACTACTATCTATAGATTTATAGATGCTAATTAAATTAGATTTAAATAATAATGCATTACTATATTGCATTATCTATATCTATAGATCTATAGATGTTAATTAAACTTATTTAAATAATAATATATTACTATATTGCATTAATAGCATCTATAGATATTAATTAAACTTATTTAAACAATTATGCATTACTATATTGCATTACTTGCATCTTTAAATCTATAAATACTAATTAAATCTATTAATTAATTAAAATCTAAATATCAAAGATACTATTTTAATTCTATATAGTTAGTATATTAAATATTATCGATAAAATTAGTAGGCTTGGCGATTCGAGTTGATTTTTCGATTCGATTTTCGATTTAACTTTTGGAATCGAACCAAATTGTTAATTTCAACTTTAGGAATCGAATCGAACTCGATTTCCCGAATCGACGCGATCAATCTAGTCAAGCGAGAGGAAGTCTCGCCAAGAAATCTATATTTAGATCAATGCTTTGCTAGGGTGCAACCTGTGTTTTTAACATATGTAAGATATATCTTTTTTCTACACTTGTTGACATTTTACACTTCATGCTTTTCTATATATATGTATTATATTAAGGAATTTAGAACTTTAAGTGTAGTGGAAACTATTAAGATTTTGATATCTTTTAGAGTTTACACATTAGCGCTTTTACAACGATTGTCGCTCCTTGGTCTTATTTTTAGATTCTCGACCCTAACTTCTAGCAAGATAATTTTGGTCAACTTTCGCATTTCGCTATTAAAATATATAAAATTAATCAATTATTACTTTGAACACTATGCGCTTTTTAAAGCTGCTTTGCTTATAAGTTTTAATCAAGAATTACTAGAGATAAAAATTGCAAAGTTCGTTAACATATAAGAAGTTCAAGTTGATCTTTTTTTAAGACATGTTTTGGAACACAAAAACTTTGCAATTAGATAATTTTCTCAATATTGATCTAAACTCTATCAAAGATATGCTATTAAAAGAGCAAAGTTTACTCTATCAAACTTAAGATTTTGATAGTGATAAATCAAGAAATGCGAAAGTTGATCAAAATTATCTTGTCAGAAGTTGGGATCGAGGATCTAAAAATAAGATCAAGAGGCGACAACCGTTGTGAAAGCGCTAACACTAAATTTAGGTGTGGGGTGGGGAGCAATCAAACTTCTAGGTACCGAGCTGTGCAAACCGTTTTGCACTCGCCAATTAGAACATTCCATATCATCATCCCATTGCGATGACTATTTTAGGCAATGATCGTTATGTCATTACGCTGAAGCTCCTAAGGGGCTCCTAAGGGATCAGGATTCGCTCAATTTAACAGATGACAGACCTGGAAAGTCAGTTACTATGACCAGTGATTGGCTCAAAATTGTGTGGTCCGCTTGAGCCCGGACACACCGTGAGCGATCAAAGCTCTATCAGCCGAGACTTATCAGCCAGTCAGCCTGCTAGTATGCCTCCGTGGGCAATGCCCCGACGAGTGTACCGATCGACTAGTCCCACGCGACATTAAGGAGTCTGATCAGCCCCGTAGTCTTATGCAAGCAACACGAGCTTTGACTTAAGCGCCCGATACCGTTGAGGCCGTTCTGTGAACCAATCTTTGGCGTGATAGCTCCCAGGGGATCTGATTAGGCATCTAAGAACATGCAAGCCTAGAACCGCGGATGCAGCGGACGTGGTTACATGCATACGAAGTCTCCACAAGGAACCGAACAACATTAGCATTAGTCGTACTGACTGAGCCATAGAAGCTCGCATCAACAATGAATCACTACGTCACACAGCAGGTCAGCATGTTCTATCATGCTGCGAAGCTGATCTATGTTTGTGGAACAACGCATACCCGGTTGGGTTTGCTCCGAAGCAAGTTGTCCCGGACATCGCAGGCTTGCGTTGCGCATTTCTGTTATGGACGGAGCACTATGGTGCGAAAAATGGATTGTAGAAAGCATGCATTTCTTCTATGGAAGATGCTAGACTAAATACAAGTACGATCGTCGTGCGATCGTAGTCGTCATTGTCTTCTTCATCGCGATTTATCGCGATAGCAACGCTCTTAACAACTATTATAACATCTTCTCGTTCTCAAAGTAAAACTACTATCGATCAACCAAAATGAAATGATAAAAGAAAAGAAATCGTAATGTAAAAATTATTAAAAAAAGTAAAATGATCATAAAGTAACATAATTATGAAGTAACATAAAGAAAAAAATTGTGATGTAAAAATCATTAGAGTAAAGCGATCGTTTCTTGAAGTCGTAGTTGAAAAAATAATAAGAAAACGTATTGTGCGAAGAATTTCTCAAGTAAAAGTAGAAGAGAATCGCAATACGCTAAGATAAAAGCATTAACTATTGCTCGCTTTTAAGGTCGTTGTTGTCGATTACTTGTTGTAGCTAGATTGCGTCGTCAAAATTGTCAATGTTGACATACGCATCGTAAAGAAATAAATTAATCTTTGTAAATTTGTCTTATATTAATCGCTTAACAAGAGAGTTCACAATTTTATCTTTAATTTCGACATCAAATAGACAGTTAATCTCGTAGACGTTAATAATTTGTGTATTTAATTTAAGAAGTTTTTTGTGTAGATCTTTGCGATCATCTTAAGTTATTGCGACAATATTTTTTAATAACAATCGTAGAATTGCGTTGTGAACGAGTCTAAAATGTTAAACGATAATTGCGACTTTAATTAATTAATGCGTTATAATATCTTGTGAGCGATTTTTATATTTATAATTTAATTCGATAAAGAAATGACGATCGAAATTCTTTAATTTTTGATTTTGATTCGCGATATTTTTGATTTCTTTCTTTGATATTAGTTGATCGACGAACTTTAAATTCGCATTATTATACTTTTCATTTTTCTTAATAAACTTTTTGTTAATCACAATTAATGTTAATTTTTTTTCATTAAATGCTTGCTCTTTTTTACGCACATCGTAATTAAAAATTAATGTAAAATCTTTTAAAAATATTAGAAAATTTATATTCGTTACTAGCATTTGTAGCTAACGAATCGTCGAATAAAAATAGCGTTTATTAAGAGTATTAATGTTTGCAATAAGAGACGTTTGTAAAATTGACAAACTTAACATTTATAATCGATGCAAATTAAAAAAAGATTTTTTTTTTAAATTTTAAAAAGAATTGTTGCGCGAAAATTAAATTATCTTTAATAAAATAAGAATTTGCGAACAAAGAATCGTTAATAAAGAGATTTTTATTAATATTTTTATTATTGTTTTCTGTTACGAGCTTATCAAAGCTGTACTAGTGGTTCAGGTTCTACGCCTCAAGGGCGAACCTGCTATCATGCTCGACATGCTCGACGAGCGAGCATTGCGAGCAATCAGTATTTCCTTTGTATATAGAAAACTGAAACACGACTTCCTTATGAATCGTGTTCAACTCATCTTAAGTCTTGACTTATTGTTACGACTGCCAAAGCTGCAAACCCTTGTTATCAAGTGATTGCTTGCATTGCCTGAAGACGCCTACAGACCTCTTCAATAGCATAATCCTCTCTAATACCTTCGTAGGAAGGACCAGCGTAACACTTTGAACACCCTAAGGATGTCTGTATCAGGTCAACGCGCTTCTACCCCAAGCATCAGCTCTACAGCAAAAGGAAAACAACTCGTGTCAAACCTCATGAAGATCGACGATGACGACAACAGTATCGACAGTGAAGAAGAAATTTCATCAAAGATTAAGGTCAACGCTCCAGATAAATATTATGGAGATAGGACTGAATTGAAGGATTGAATCACGCAGATTAAAATCTATTTTACGTTCTACCTCGTTCCAAAAAATAAGAAGACCTTGTTGGCTTCTACCTTTTTTCGAGAACGAGCTCAGCATTAATTGAAGTCAAACCTTCGAAAGCATCTTAAGAATGAAGGAGACCCAGAAGGGATCTTCATCAACTTCGGTATCTTCAAGAAAGAACTACGGCGAGTATTCGGAATATCCAACGAAAAACAGACAGCGAAACGAGTCATTCAGCATCTACAACAAAAAACGTTAGCAGCAGACTACGTCGCCAGATTTCAGGAATACGCAAACCTAATCGATTGAGACAATGCATCACTAATGACAATGTTCAAGCGAGACTTGAAGAAGAATGTCAAGGACGAACTCATGCGCAGCGGCGCAAGATTCGACACCATCCAAACTTTAGTAAAAATAGCAATCGACGTAGACGACAAGCTGTATGAGAGAGCTATGAAAAAACGATACAATCAATTTCATGAAAGAGCAGGAATCTTCTTTGGACCAACGGTCGATTACCACGCAAAGAGAGACCATTTCAAGAAATACAGCAACCCAGATTACCGCGGGCCTGCACCAATGGAATTGGACTCTACTCAGCGACGCAAAGAAAAGAACTCTGAGGAAAAGCAAGGTAACAAATCCCAGAAAACGTGCTATTCATGTGGCAAATCGGGCCACTTCGCAAGAGATTGCCGATCGCGAAACTTGATGAACCGCCGGCAGATCAATGCTATGTTGAGAGAGATACTTAATAGCCAGAACGACATCAGGAAGCAAGTCGATACGAAAGCGAACATCCTCGAGACTGAATCGAACGACGATTATTATCTAGTAGAGAATTCAGATCAGTTACAGAAAGTTCTAGATGAAACATCATCAGACAAGGCACCCGCATCTACGCAGGAAGTCAATCAAATACTTCAGAAGGCCATTAAATCTCATAGCTTAGTTATCGACTCAGACAAAGAGTATGACTGAAAGAACTTTCACGAATGCATAGAAAAAATCACGAATCACCTCGAGACTTTAACTAGTTCATCGAAGAAAAGACGAATCAATCAAATCGTGAACAAATGCGAGGAAACGCTAGGAAGCGAAATCACTATAGAAAAGAATATTCCCGACGAAATCGAACAACAACTGAACAGTGTCACTCTATTCAAACAAAAGATAGAGGAAGCAAAGAGACATGAGACGCTCAATTGAATCGCTTGCTACGACGACTCATGCTAAACTCACCTAGAAGAAAAAGAAGAATTCAACTGGTTTTCTAGGAAGCCAAAGTTAGCAATTTAGCAACAGAAGAAAGCTTAGCGCAGACAGACGCTTGTAGCAGAAGTCGCAGCACAGAAACAGGGAAAAGTTCAAATTTCTTAGTAAAGAGCATACCAGAGAAATGCAATATGTTAGCCCAACAGCAGCAACTAAACTCAACAGCACACGCACGATGTTTTACCACACCAATTAAGGTCAATGATCGTCGATTTATCGCAATGGTCGATTCTGATGCAACAGGTAATTTTATGGCTAGAGCTCTTGTTGAGAAGAAAGGGTATTCTACTTAAAAGAAGCCTAACGCATACAATTTAATGATTGTAGATGGAAACTCATTACTCGATGGGAATGAAAAAGTGAATAAAGAAACAAAATCACTACTGATAGCTATTTAGCAACACCACGAGAAACTAATCTTTGATATAGTGGGAATAATCACTCACGATATCGTTCTAGAAATGCCTTGATTGAAGCAGCACAACCCAGAAGTCGACTGAAATACACGAGTACTCAGATTCGAGCAATGTGATCACGCAATTCACATTCAACCTACGCATCAACAGCGTTCAATAATAGATGAGAGACAGAGTCGAAACTCGATCGCAAGATGCGAACTTGCATTCTTGAAAAAGAACGATTTAATTAAGTTCGACTCGACAAACATCGACAAAGATTAGTCAGGCCACGAAGTCAAAGTAAATGAAGAAAACTGCGAATTTTCTGAGAATCTTGAACTATTTGATACAGCGAAGAAATCGCTAAAGCACGTATCACGAATATACAACAATTGAGAGCATCTGTTTCAAGAAGAGGAAACGGCAGAGATTCTCCCTAAACATCAATCGTGAAATCATGAAATCAGACTTGAATCAGACAAGCAGCTCACGTTTGAATTCATATATGCTCTATTCAAGAAGAAGCTCGAAGTACTTCGCGAATACCTAGCAGAAAATGAAAAGAAAGAATTTATCAGAAAATCTTAATCACAGGCAGAATACTCGATTCTCTTTGTATCTAAGAAGGACGAAACCCTTCGTCTATGTGTCGATTACCAAAAGCTAAATCATATCACGGTCAAGAACCGATACTCACTACCCAATATTAGCGAGCTTCAGGATCGACTATTCGAAGTCAAGTACTTCATCAAACTGAATCTACGAGAAGCGTACAATCAAATTAGAATGAAGGCAGAGGAAGAGTGAAAAACAGCTTTTCGCACACGATATGAACTATACGAATACACGATGATGCCGTTCGGGCTCACGAACGCCCCGGCAACGTGTCAGAAAATAATCAATGATGCATTACGACAACATCTGAATCGATTTGTCATAGCATACTTGAACGACATCATGATTTACTCAAAGATCTTGAAAGAACATGTTAGTCATGTTTTCAAAGTACTGGAATGTCTGAATAAGAGAAACTTACATCTTAAATTAGAGAAATGCGAATTCCATCAAGAAGAAGTTGACTTTCTTAGATTTGTCGTGAAACGACACGAAGTACGCATGAATTCCGAAAAACTACGAGTCGTCAAAGAATGAAAATCACTTATTAATGTCAAGAAAGTGCAATCCTTTCTAGGTTTCATGAACTATAACAAAAAGTTCATCAAGAACTACTTCGTCAATGCGATATCATTGACGAACCTTACGAAAAAGAATACGTCATGAATATGAGAATTCACAGAAAAAAAATCATTTCAGAATCTTAAGCTAGAATGCTTGAAGAAATCAGTATTAAAGATGTACGATTCACGATTGCTAAGTAGAATTGAAATCGACGCATCAGATCTAGTTATCGATGCATGCTTTAATCAAAAGCATAAAGGCATGTGGCACCCAATAACATATTTCTTGAGAAAACTCTCGTTAGTCGAACAGAATTACGATGTTCACGACAAGAAACTACTCGCTATTGTAGTCTTCTTGAAATCATGAAGAGTATACATCGAAGAATTGCCAGAACTTACGATTCTCACGAATCATAAAAATCTTGTGCACTTTACCATTATTAAACAGCTTAACAGAAGGCAGATACGATGATCAGAATGACTCGAACAGTACAAATTCAAGATACAGTATACTCTAGGCAAAAATAACGATAGAGCAGACGCACTTAGCAGAAGAAGTGATCATATAAAAACGAAGAAATCGTTTAATCACAGCATACTTAAGATCAATAAAGACGAATCACTATCAACAAACAAGCATGAGCTGAATGCTACATTACGAATACTTCGAGACGATACAGAAGAGTTTTCAATAGAGAAAGGAAAACTCCAGATATCTATTGACAAAATCGATGAATGTATAAGAGAGCATCATGACGAACCACTGCAAGGGCACCCGAAAGTGATCAAAACTCTTCAGCTTTTACGCCAGCATTGTTAGTTCCCACAGATGAGACAAGCTGTCGAGGCATATGTCAAACGATGCCTTAGCTGTTAGCAGAACAAACATGATACACATGCGAGCTATGACGAAATCCAATATTAGGGGTCATCTGAGTCGTCATGAGATGAAGTCACGATGAACTTTATTATTAAGTTGTCTAAGTCGACGAACTCAGCAACTGAAGACAGATATGATTCGATACTGATAATGATTAACAAACTCATCAAATACTCGCATATCATCGCATGCAAAGAGAAATTTACAGCAGAACAACTAAAATACATTGTGTTGGACCGACTTATACGATACCACGATATACCCAAGAGAATAATCAGTGACAGAGACAAGCTCTTCACGTCTAACTATTGAAAGACATTGATATCAATGTTAGGTACGAGACTCCGAATGTCTACTGCCTACCACCCGGTCACGAACGATCAGACAGAGCGAACAAATCAGAGTCTGAAGCAATATCTGCGACACTATGTCAACAATACTCATAGCAATTGAGTATCACTTCTATCTATGGCACAACTAACACTGAATGCAAAGATTTCGAATACCACTAAGATAACTTCGTTCTTTGCCAACTATGGCAGGGAATCTAATCTCTTCGAAGAAGAGCGAAAGCATCTGTCGGCACAATCAGTCATCGAAAGAGTAGCGACGCTAAAAAAGGTACGCAACAACATCTTGATGATGCAAGAGAGATCGACCAAGTATCAGAACAAAAAACGAAAAACGGCACCTCAACTAAAAGAGAGAAATAAGGTTTATCTTCTTACAAAAAATCTCAAGACAAGGAAGCCAAGCAAGAAATTGAATCATGTCAAGGTCGAATCGTTTCTCGTAAAGAAGGCTAAGGAACCAGTCAATTACGAACTCGACTTACCCAAGGACGCCAGAGTATTTCCAGTATTTCATATCTCATTGTTGAAATCAGCGGATTCAATCACGCCTTTACAGGACACATTTTATTTCCATCCACAGGAAGAGGAACAGTATGAGATTGAGGAAATCCTACGACAGGAAGGTCAGAAGTATCTCATCAAGTGAAAGAAATATCCTACCTCGAAGAACACGTGAGAGCCAGAAGAGAATCTTAATCGCTGCCGGAACCTTCTAAGGAAGTTTCATCAAAGTCAGGCAGGAAAGCAGTAGCTCAATCCCAATTAGTCGGAAGTTGGAACTGTTCGAACGACACATCAAACAGCAACTCAGGAGTCTTCGCAATAGACTCAGTAGAGTGTGCTTCGTTCATCTCCAGATCATCAATGTTCTTTCACTTCGTTACGATCATTTCTTTCTTCTTATTCTTTAGGAAATCAAGCTGTTTTTTCAGTCGACTCAGCTTAGTACGCGCAACGCGCACTTCTTTCTTTAAGCGCATTCGTTCCCCATGGATTCGCTTTATCGAAGCAGGAGAGATTGCCAAATCACAACCACGATCAGACCGCACACACTCCACACACTTCTTAGAATCATCATTCACACAACAGGCCTTACCAGACGACGCACAGTTACGACAAGGACGCATTGCCAGAGACATAGGTCCTAGAGCGTCGAGGAGATCTTTCTTGCGAAGAGAAGAATTTCTGGTATTAATCTTTCTAGGAGGCATGATGGGGGAGCGTTGGGTTTCGGGACGAAAACTCTAAAGGAGAGAAATAGTGTTACGAGCTTATCAAAGCTGTACCAGTGGTTCAGGTTCTACGCCTCAAGGACGAACCTGCTATCATGCTCGACATGCTCGAGGAGCGAGCATCCTGAGCATGATGCTCGTCATGCTCGACGAGCGAGCATTGCGAGCAATCAGTATTTCCTTTGTATATAGGAAACTAAAACACGACTTTCTTATGAATCGTGTTCAACTCATCTTAAGTCTTAACTTATTGTTACGACTGCCAAAGCTGCAAATCCTTGTTACCAAGTGATTGCTTGCATTGCCTAAAGACGCCTACAGATCTCTTCAATAGCATAATTCTCTCTAATATCTTCGTAGAAAGGATCAGCGTAACATTTTCGTTAACAATAAATATACGATTATTTGCTAAAAGATTTTGAATTGTCTCGCAATTACGTATCTTTGTTTAAAACATAAAAAAATAATTAGATTTCTACTTAGCATCGTCTTTATTAACGATAATCGTATTAATAATGAAGCGTTTATCGTTTTTGTTAACGACAATAATGCGTTTATTTTTGTTTGCGATTATGAAATGCTAAAACTTGACAACGATTTATTTTTTAAAATTTTTAACTACGACGTCTTTCTTTAATTGCGTCAAAATCTTTATTTTTTTCTTTTATTTTTTGATTTTCTTGCTTATTATTGCTTTGTTTAATAAATTTATATCGTTTTATCGCACACATAAAAGATGCTTTTTATTAAAAAAAAAAATTTTGTTATGTTCGAAAAGCGACTCTCGTTATTAAGAAATTAATAGTTAACAATCTCGTAATATTTTTACTTTTTCTTAAAAGTCTTTTGAAATTTAGTTATTTTTTCGCGATTTTCGCAAAAGATGCGAATTTTTTAGTTGTTCGCAAAATCGATAAAATATTTTTTAAAATTAACGAAATTAATCTTAAATTTTTTTTGCATATGCGAGTCGCTCAATGTCACATTAACAAATATATTGTTAATCTTAATGTTATGTTTAGTGTACAATGACATTTCATGTTTATAATTTTTTTTTTAATTAATTTCGCATTAGATTTTACTTAATATAACGTAATAATCGTTTGCGCAATTCAAATTAACATAGAATATCAATGTAAAATGCTTATAAACTTCGTTTCGTTATTGTTAATACTAAATAAGCTTTAAGATAGCAACGATTTTCGTTTTTTAATCGCATTTTATGTAAAATCAATTAAGATATTTTGATTTCTTTTAATGCAAACAATTGAGTTGCTTTCGAAGTTGTTCGCAAATAAGACAAAATTAATTATGTTTAAAAAAAATTTAATTATTCGAAAATTGCGCTCTTCAAAGTTATCGTTTATATAATTGACAAATTAATAATTATTGTCGTAAAAAACGTATAAAGATAATAATTAAAAATAATAAATAAATGCAAAGAAAACGAAGTAAATAATCGTAAATAAAATAAAATTAAAAGATAAATATATTAAGTAAATAAAAAATGAGTCTTAATGTTTATTTTATGTTTAAAAAGATATGTGATATTACGATCAATACGTCGATTTTTGTTAATTAAGATGTGTTATCAAGTTTAATACATTAATCTTTATGATTTCGATTAACTTCTAAATAAATTCTTTATAACTTTTTTATTTAACGATATATTTTGATTTATTGTTCTTTCTTTTACGTCTAATTACTCTTTCGATTATATATAATTTCTCATTTCTATGTTGTATTAAAGATAATTGTGAAACGTTACATTATAGAACGTCGTAATTAGTTTGTTTTAAATGCTTTATAAAGATAACATTATATATCTTTATATGCAATAACAACTTTAATTTATATATTAAATCTTTTATCTTGCGAATAATAATTTCAAACGATTTAATTTTTTTAACATTAAAACTAAAACTTCTCGCAAATAAATAATATTTAATTTTCTTAATTTTGATCATTTTAATGTAAACGCTATTGTGAAGATCTAACTTGCGATATTTCGCATTGTGAAGAATTGTTATCTTGATTTGCGTAAATTTGATTGCGTTATAAATTTCGTTTCGAAACAATTAACGATTTGCGATAAATTGTATTGCGATAATATTATTGCAAGAAAATAATTAAAAAAGACTTAAAAGCTTTCGCGATATAACGTTATATAATAACTTAAAAAACGTTGTTATAATAAATGCGTTTTTAACGATGTTAAAAACATACTTGATCTAAGAAAAAATATTTTTCAATTTTTTTATATATTTCTTTATAAAAAGACATCGCAATGCGACTTTCACGATTTAATTTATTCGTTCAATTTAATTATTTGTAAAGAGATAATACGCGAATGTAAAATTAAGTTTAATTTCGCTCTTTTTAAACATTATAATTTAGAGTTCGTTCGCAAATTTAAAATCGCAATTTAAGATTATTTTAATTAGTAATTTCTAGTAACAATAAATGTCGCAATGATATATCTTGATTTAATTCTTCGTTATTTAGATTTTTTTGCTAAAAATTAATTTAATATATTTTAAAAAACGATTAATAACAATGAGCAAAAATTGTGATTTTGCGTGATTATTAACAATGTCACAACGAAATTTATTGCTAATTAAAAAAAAAAATGTCGTTATTTTAATAAAATTAAGCTAATTGTATAGCAATCTTTGCGAAGACTTTAACAATTAATAGATCGAACATTTATTAATGTATGCGTAAACTTTGCTTTTTATTTTAAGAAAATAGCAAACGATCTTAAGATAATTTAGAGTTTAATAATAATCATTATAAGCATAGTTATTGTGAGCAAACTTAATTTTTTTTTTTAATAATTTCAAGATACAAATGCGATCAAAATTAAGTTTGTTAATTAAGTAAAACATTTTAATATTCGCGTTTAAGCAATACAATTAATATATAATGTTTAAGTTCTTAAAGTTCTTCGCGATATCTTTTACTTGCTTCTCTATTTTTTTATAAATTTTTTAGAAATAAAAGTCGATTTTAAGAGCATCGCACAAACTATAAAGAAATTCTTTATTAATAATAATAGTAATTACAAAATAGCAATTAATATTCGCATAATTGATCAATAGTCTTGAAAGATCGTTCGCGTTGTTGTAAATTTTTTTGAAACAATAAATTATAATTATTCGTAATAAATACGTAAATAGATACATAGTTTATTTATTAAGTTTTGCAAAACATTAATTTGTAAATTTGTTTTGTAATATCGTTCTTAAAACGATGTAATTTGTGACTACGATAAAAGTTTTATTGTCGAAATATTGTGACAACTTAGTTAAGATTTAGACAAACGCGTCAATCTTAAGCTTCGTAATTCAATATTTTGTTTTAACGTTAATAATTTTTTTAGAGAGAAACAATATAAATCTTTTAGTTTCTTCTTTATTTAATTAATGAATTGCGATTTCAAATTCTTTTTTCGTACTATTGTCGACATAAAAAATAAAAAACTTGTTAAAGTCGAAATAGACTAAAACTAATGCTTAACATAAAATAGACTTAAGTGTCTTTTACGTCTATTAACATTTCTTATTTGCGTCGAAAATAATATTAGTTAATTTATCATCGCAATTGTTTTTGTATTATTGACGAAAACGTAATCGCATTGCATGTTCGCGTCGTAAACGTTCTTTTATTAAACTATTAATAAAATTCTTGATTTTTAATTTTACGAGAGATTGAGCTATAGCGACGTAGTGATCGACAAATTAACGATAGTAATTAAAAAATCTTAAATTCATCTTAAAATTTCTAAGATTACGTAAAAACTTTATAACTTTAATTGCATTTATTTTCTTTTTAATAATGTTTAAATTTAGTTAAAATACATAATAATTTAGCGTCTTAATGCTAAAATAAACGAAGTAACATTTCGATAAAACTAAAGTAATATCGCTATTTTTTAGCAAAGTTAAAACTTGATCGAAATAATAAACGTATTGCTTTAAAGTTTGCGAATAAATTATAATGTTATTGATATAAATTAAAACAAATTGCTATAGATATAATTTTAATAATTGCTTCATGCGATGCTAAAAAAAAGACTAAGATATTTGCGAATTTTATTATAAATATTATAAATTATTCTTGATTTTAATAAGACGTTATTAGAGTAATTTTTTTTAATTACTTGATTTAATATTTTGCTAAAAGAAGCTTTTAATAAGATTAACGAAATTAAAAATTATAATTTCTTTTAGAGCGTCAAATATAATATCTTGACGCGATAAAGAATACGCGTCTAAATATAATTAAGTATTAATTTTGCGAAAATCAATCATTATTCGTAATTTGTTATTTTTTTAAACTACGAACGTCAATAACGCAATTAATGAAATAATTTTTAAAGAAATCTTTTGTAGTTAATTTTGACGTATGAGCGAATCTAATATGTCATCAATTGTCTTGCGATCTTGTACAATAAAAAAGTATAACGTTTGCTTAAAACTAATGACGTTGTTTTTGTTCACAAATAACATTAACATTTTGATATCGTCATTAAACTTGTTTAGTTTCGCACGAAAAAAATTATAATAATAAGTAATAATTGTTTGTACTTTAACTTTGTATTTCTCTTTTTAATGATTTAATATGTTTGCTTTATTGTTCTCTTTCTTCGATAATTGCACAAAATAAAATATATTTAATTTCGCATAAATCTTATTAATAAATACGTTTACAAAATTTACTTTAATCACTAACGTAAACTACGTAGTCTTAACAAGATTGCTAATTTAATCTAGAGCTTGTTTTTTACAAATCTTTAAAAAAATAAGCTTAGAGTTGCTTACAAGAATGACACATTAATTTGATTTAATTATTGCGCTAATCGCAATAATTAATTCTTTTATAACAAAATACATATAAGAAAAGACTTGAAAAAGATAAGAAGTCTTAATGAACAAAAATTTATAACGCATAAAAACGTTCTTTTCTTTATTAAAATTTAGTATCGTGATTTTTAAGACATAAACAATAACATTACGTATACAAGAATAATATTGTTTAGCAAATCTTATTACGTTTGTCTTTGTTATAAGAACTAAAATTAAAACTATTTTCTTAATTATTAATAAAACAATTATAGAAGTTGCTTGTATAAAAAAACGTCAATTGCGAAAAAGTACGTAATTTTAATTTTCTTCATTCTTATTTTCTTCAATTATTATTTGATTAAGTTTTAAGAGCTCTATTTTAACGATCACATCGCATAATAAATTAAATACGATATAAGTTTCTTTAATAATAATCTTTATTCGATCTTTATTGTTTTTAAGACACAAAAATATTTTAGCACAAAACATAAATGTAACGATTTCGTTTATTTTTTTACATTTTAGTTGCTTATTTTTTGTTATAAAATAATGTAAAATGTAAAAATAAAATGCTTAATATACTTGTTCGCTAATAAGAATAAATTTAAAGTTGATATTAAAACATAAAATATATAATTTGTTAATATTAAAATAATATATAATAAACACATTCGAATATGTTTAAAAAATCAAACTAAACTTCAATTCTTGTTTAATAAATTTCAAGATCGTAAATATTTTAATAATAATAATAAATGTAAAGATTTTCGCGTCTTTTACAACAATATTTAAAGATAACTTTTGTTTAAAAACGCTTTTAAAAAAGCGTTGCGATAAAGCATAAAAAAATGTTAAATAAAACTAAATTTTTTTTTTAAAATAACAAACGATCATAAATGCGATTAAAATAATGTTGTTTCTTAACATTAATAAAATTCTTAATAGAGTTAAAATTATTAATTAGCGACTTTAGTTTTTTCTTTTCTTCGCAATATATAAAGCGAGAAGAATTTTTATATTTTTATTATTTAACTATATAGTTTCGAAACGCGTATTATTTTTAATGATCACATTTGTTAACATAGTTTTTGTAACAAAAGTATATAAGTTATTTTAATAATTGCTTTCGCAATAACAATAAAATCGCTTTATTTTTTGAGACATCTTATTGTTACTTATAAAAGTAAAAACTCTTTTCTTAATTAATACAACAACTATAGCAAAAACAACTAATCTATTAGTAATTCGCTAATAATTGTTTATTAATCGTTCGATTTAAACAATTATCAATACAATCGCGATATTAATACGCGCATCTAGCTAATTTTAAAACTAAGTTTAAAAACGATTTGTTAATTTTTTGTTTAAATTTTAAATTTTACGCGTTATTTGTTCGTTACTTCTTACGCGTTAATTAAAAGTCTTAATAATGTTGTCGTTTTCTCTTAATGACGTTGTTAAAATTAATTGTGCTTTCAAGTTATCTTAAAAATAACAAACGATAATGTTTTTATCTTGCATTTTAACATCGTAAAGAAGATTAATTTTTTTAATAAAATATTAACTAAGTGTTTGTTTCTTGTTTTCGAAATAAAAAGTTATTTTTTCGTCTTTCTTAAGAACTTAAACTTGTTTAAACGATATTTTTGAAATAGTTTATTTTTTTAGATTGTTAAATTCTTGTTCATTTTACTACGAATCGCATAAGAAAGATCAATGTGTCATTTTAATGCAATTTCTTTTAGACACATAAAAAGTACTCGAAAAACTAATCATTTTTTCTCGAACTTCGCTATTTGAAAAAAACGACAAATAAAGAAATTGACGCTCTATTTTTCGAAATTTTACATCATAACATTATGTGAATGAAACGATCGTTCTTAAGTTGAGCGTTTATCGCAATCTCGCTCATTGCTACGTTAACATTCATTTTATTAATATTTTGATTTACGTAAAGAACGCATTTTATCGCAATCATAATTGCAATTATAATTTCGTTAATAATTTTTAGACTGATCGTTGGGCCAGGTTTTGATACCAACATTTTGGCCCGACCTAAATACTTGATATTAATCTCTTGACCCAACTTAGAATCGATTTAGATCAACGATTTCTTGACTCGACTCAATCGACTCGCCAAGCAATCGAAAATGACGTCAAAATGCCAAGATTTTTTATTTTTAAAAAAATTCGCATTATTTGAATTACTAAAAATAGTTTAAAAATAATAACGCACAAATAACGTACAAATGCATTATCTAAATGCATTACTATATAATATTATAAACAAATTAATTAAATTAATCAATTTGATTAAGTTGATTAATGCACTTTTTTAAAAATAATCTAAATTTTTCGAGTCTTGGCGAGTCGAGCCAAGTTATACGCTAAGTACTTCATACCTACCCTTTGACTCGACCCAAATACTCGAATTAAGATTTCTGACCCAAATCGAGTCTTGGCGAGCTAGGAACCTGGCTCGAACTCGATGACCTAGTTCGACGCGACTAGTCTAATAATTTTTATTTTATTAATATTTCAACTTTTGATCTTTATAATTATTAAACGCTTTTTAATATTCTATCGCGTTTGTTTGTGATCTATTAAAAATAATTTTTAATTTTTAATTAATTTTTAATTAATTTTAGATATAAAGTTAAGATAATTATTGCGTAGAAAAGAGCGATAACTCGAAATATTATTAATTTATTAACGAATTTGCGATAGCGATAATTTATAATTTTCTTCGCGATAATAGTTTGTTTTAACGAATAAATTGCGCTAAAAATTGACAACGAATAAATCTTAATAATAATTTGCTTTAGCGAATGAATTGCGATAATAATTAGCAACGAATAAATCGTAATAATAGTTCTTCTTTGCGAGTAAATAATTTTTTTACTAATATAATAATAAATTTTTTTGCGATAATAAGATAATCGTAAAGTCTTAACAAAGCGACAAGAATTATTTATTATTTAAATATGTTAAGTCTTGCGTCGTATAAAGTTTATCGAAATTAAAATATGTTGTGTTAATGAAAAAGATATTTAAGATCGCAACGACGAAGACGAAGAGCGCTAATTAAAACGATTATAGTTATATCTCTTTGTTAAGATTGTAACGTAAACGAAAAAACGATTAAAATCGTAATTCGCAATCTAAGAAACGTATTTACTTTTTTAATATTGTTCTTAATGTCTTTCTTTCGTTAAAAAAAAGTTTAAATAAATCTTTCAAAATTTATCGTTATTAACGAGTTAATTGCGATTTTAATTGTCGCAATCACGTAATTCTTTATTGCGATTAAGTTTAACGATTAATTAATAAAAAAATGAACGAAACTAATTTTAAATAAAAGATTCGATTTCTTCGAAATATGTTCTTAATCAATTTAGATTTCTACTAAAATTACGAAAAAATTAAGAATAAAATTAAAATGCTTTTTTACAATATTGCGATGCTTAAAAAATGTTATGCATTGTTTAATATAATTGTAAAGATTAATTTAATCGTTCTCGCTTCTTAATACGATTGCGTTAAGTTATAATTTTAATCAATTTATCTTAAGTATTTTTAAAATTATTACGAATACATTTAATAAAATTTTGAAATCTTGTCTTATTAAGAAAGAAATCAAAAGCATTTTTCGTCTTTTCTTTAAATTGACTTTTTTTAATAGCGAAAAATATTTTATAAATTTTGATCGCAATGTTAATGTCTTGTTTCGTAATAATTTGTTAAAAGTTTAACGTTTTAAGTTTTCGCTTTTGAGTTTACATTATATAGAGTAAAACAACGCAATTTTTAATGTATTGCGTCTTATTATAATTTAAAGAAAAATCGATCGAAAAAAAGAATTTAATCATGACATTAATTTCTTCATTTTAACGAGTTTTCTTAGTAAAAAACGTTTTAATAACGAGATTTCTTTTAAAACGTTTATCGACAATCTTATTCGAAAAACTATTAATAATAATTGTTAATTTATAATGTCAAGAATTACTCGTTACAATCTTAATTAATTTAATAGATTGTGTAGAAGTCGCGATGCGACTTTCTATTTTAAATTTTTTTAAATGAGCGCTCTTTCTTAACTTTGTCATAATTTGCTTCGTTAAAATTTTTAAAAGAGTGATCTTAATAAAGTATATAAAGAAGTTAAGAGAAATTGTAGACTTTCGCGATAAATAGCTTTGATACTAAACATTAAAGCAATACTTAATCGTTAATTTAAGAAATTGTTAAGTAGTCGTTTTAAAATTATCGAAATTAATTGCTTAATCGTCTAGAAAGAATGAAGACTTTGCGAACGAATTTCTTGTTCTTCTTTTTAATAAACGACTATAAAAGAATTTTAATTAAGAACAAGAAATAACAATGATCTAAATCGTAAAAAAAAGCTCGTTAATATTTTCTTTAACGAACGAATAATCAAAGTGAAGAAAAGCTAAGAGAGCGAAAACGATATTAATGATTTTTTGATCAAGTTTCGAGAATAATAATAATAAGCTTGTTGAAGCTAACTTGATGTTTCGAAAGAGTTCAAATAGATCGTTCTTAACTAAAGCAAGATCGTAATAAATTGTCTATGATAGTCATCGCGATAATGAGTATTGTTCTTATCTTCAAAAACAATAGAAGAACGATACAAGTTATCTACAACTTGTGCGAATCGTTGTTTGAAGTTATCAAATTGTTATGAACGAAGCACTATGATGCGAAAAATGGGTTGTAGAAAGCATGCATTTCTTCTATGAAAGATGCTAGGCTAAATACAGGTACGATCGTCGTGCGACCGTAGTCGCCACTGCCTCCTCCACCGCGGTCCACCGCGGTGGCAACGCTCTTGGCAGCTATCGTAACAATTTCTGTCATTCCGTGCTCTAGCAGTTTCTAGCCACTCCACTCTCAGTGTTTGCCTTGAAACACTGTTCTACGCGGCATCATGTCCATGGAAGCCTGAGAAGATTGCCCATCGAACAACAGACATCTATCCGCTCCGTTGAAACGTTTGAGAGAGCGGTATCGTAGATGATACAACGCATTCTGAGATACAGATTGAGACTATGCATTCAGAAACACTCGCACCTATAATCGTGGCAAGTCTTCAACACAAGGCAGGCTGGGATCGTGTAGCTGATGACGTGCAGTGCATGTCGCCATCGAGGCGAACAACGCTTTTCGTGTGGAAGAATACGACTCCTATCTTATAAAAGAGGCTGACCCCTTAAGTCGGTGCTGGATCTTCGGCAGACTCGCCTTCATCCACTCATGTCGTCGTGTGTTGTGGATGTGCCTGAGGGCAAATACCCAGCATTAGCAGGGCAGTGGCCTTCGGTGTGTAAGGACAAAACCTTCTCTTCGGGCCATCACTAAGCAAACCGTTAGCGGAAAAAATTGTTTGTAGTGCTCACGGGTCTACTGCTCAACTACACCACAACCCTGGGTTCAAGTTTACCAAGTGGGGCGATCAGTAGTCTGAATGAAGCATTTCGTGTGAGCAGCAACCAGCAATCCACCCTTCCAGTCGCAGTCTTCCTCGTTGGATACATCTTTGGGCCAATCGTTTTTGGTCCCATGAGCGAGTCTTATGGACGGAAAATCTGTTTTATCTCGTCATTTGGACTCTACACAATCTTTACCATGGCTTGTGCGCTCACCACGTCATGGCCGCTTTTTTTGCTTTTCCGATTCTTGGTAGGATCGGGCGCTTCAGCACCTCAAGCAGTTCTGGGCGGGATGTATAGCGACATCTATCCTGACTTGGTACACCGAGGCAGAGCGGTGATGATACTGGGCTTGACCTCGAATATTGGACCATTGTTAGGACCCGTCATTGCAGGCTATGTCTCGACCTACAAGTGGCAATGGATCTTCTGGATCAACCTCATCATGTGTGGATTAATATGGCCTCTACTACTTCTTCTTCCTGGTTAGTCGGTCCACAATGTCGTTACCCCTTAGACTAATGCACCCAACAGAAACCTTCTTGCCAGTGATACTCGCTCGCCTTGACAGGAATAAACCTACACTAACTGAGAACGTCTCGATCCAGCCTGACATTAAAAGGAGAACTAGCAAGATGACGGAGATGATCGGGGTAGTACTTACTCGACCGCTTCGCATGTTTCTCGAGCCGCTAGTACTGTTCACTGATCTCTTCCTACTATACAAATACTCCATACTTTATCTCTATTTTGAGGCGTATCCATTCATCTTTAAAGGTGAAGCTCTCGAAGCTTATATATCTTTGAATATGGAAGACCTGCTGAACTGATTGGCCATTAAGGTACCTATGGCATGAGTTCTGGCCAAGCCGCCTGTATGCTTCTTCCCAGTAAGTCGTCTGATGTTTCTATAACTGTCAGATACTTAAACACCTACAGTCGGGATAGGAGCACTCATCGCTGTCCCCATATTTCTCTGTTACGATAGCTATCTGCAGAAGAGCAAAATCCAAGGTAAGAATTGGGCACAAAGCGAAGAGTACCGCCGCCTACCACTCGCCTGCGCTGGCGGACCATTATTTGCGATATCACAATTCTGGCTAGTGAGTAAGCGGTTTACCAAGACCCGCCCTTTCGGAACACTAACCATTCTGCTGTGAATCAAGGCCTGGACATCCAGCCGCTCCATCCACTGGAGCGTGCCCGCCCTCTCAGGCATCTTCTACGGCATGGGAATCGACCTTACATTCATGGCAATGACTAATTACTTGACTGACGCTTACGATATCTATTCCGCTTCTGCGCTAGCCTCGTCTGTATTCAGTCGCAATATCGCCGCCGCACTGCTATTGCCCCTGGCTACGTATCCGCTATACGAAAACCTGGGAATCGGCTGGGCCTGCAGTCTATTGGGCTTCTTGTGCTTGGCTTTATCGCCTATCCCATTTGTGTTCATCAGATGTGGCCCGGCTATGCGGAGCAGGAGTCCGTTCTGTGAACGTTTGAAGAAGCAGCAGGAAGAGGGGCAGGAGCTGGCGAACATCGATTCCTGAGTTTGTTCGATGCCTGAAAAGGAGATACTTAACATATGTTTAGAAGGCTTGCATGATATAGAATACAACTTCTGTGGAATTGAGGTAACCCGGAAAGCTCCGTCGTAATTGATGTCCCGATCTGGATTAATTGGGTTTGGCAAGTTATCAACACTGTGCCCCTCCTTTGCGCGCAATCCAAGCCCTCCGCAGCAGTAAAATTCCTTCAGAGTGGAGCCAGCACCTAAAGAGCCAACACGTGTTACGAGTGCTGGCTTTTTCGAATGGTTCGATCAGAGAAAGAATAGTACCTGTACTAACGCCTTTCGCCTAGTCTCTCTAAACTATCTACTGGCAAACTATGGCTGCTCACTTACTGACTATATACAAGACTCTCTGAGCGTAAGGGAGTACAGGGCTCGAGAACTACGTGACAACGAGCTCAATTTCAAGAACAGCAAATGCATAGGAGTCTCTCGATATAGCCTCTGCTATGACTACATTCGATATCAGTCACCATATGGTAAGACCAACTCATCTCAGAAGGAATGGAGCTCTTGAGCAGTGCCCATCGTAAGCAGTTCAACAGATGTATTAAACCATTCTGCCTCCACCATAGAATCGGAGCAGCTTGTTAAAGAAAGTCCATTACGCAATTTCCAGCCCACCTGCTTTACAGGACCAGGAACAACACACACTTCCACCGTCTGAATTTCCTCTCACCAGGCCCCATCTCGAAGGAGCGTCCCAAACGTCACGCCTAATCCTTTGTAACATAGGAGCTGGCCGCCTTTTCGGCCACAGCAAGCATAGGATCAGCTTCAAAATTGGCTCGCCTTTCCTTATCCTTGATGGCATAAGAGCTAGCTGCCTCTTCGGCGACAGCGAGCATTGGATCGGCTTCAAAGTTGACTCGCCGTTCTTTGTCCTTAACAGCATATGAACTGGCTGCCTCTTTGGCCACGGCAAGCATGGGGTCGGCTTCAAAGTTGGCTCTCTTTCCCTTTTCCTTGACAGCGTAGGAGCTGGCTGCCTCTCTGGCCACGGCAAGCATAGGGTCGGCCTCAAAGTTGGCTCTCTTTCCCTTTTCCTTGACAGCATAGGAGCTAGCTGCCTTTTCGGCCACAGCAAGCATTGGATCGGCCTCAAAGTCTGCCTTTGCGTGAATATGACGCCTCTTAGCAGATCAGCACGGAGTCTTACTTGCTGGCTTCGCAATTGGCATCGTAACAGCCAGGGCCGCTAGCATGGCGACAACGAATACTCGGTAGCCCATGATGAAATGTTGAGGCTGATGTTTATGGTATATGGATGTGATCTCACCGAAAGATGGGTTTGCTAATACAAGACGCTCTTACAGATCTCGCAGAAAATCATAGGAGTGCTTATATGGTTTCTCCTCCCAGGTAAGGCCGGTGAGATGAATATCGGCCTAACCATCGAGCTTCATCGATACGTAATTGCGGGCGATGATGGAGGGCATTCGTGCTGCATGAGAGAGACGTCATAGTACTTGGCTGGAAGGAAGCTTTCAAGCAAGAGGTGTACACTTGCATTGGACTGCATTCTCCCCATGACCTGTGGGGAAGTGAAGACATCGTTGGGAGACCTTGTCGTGCTAACAGTCAAGGGTGGTTTATTGGAATGCGACAACGGACAAAGCAACCTCATTGGCAAGCGCTATGAATTGAGGCAGGCGCCGGCAGTTTGGCGGTAGCTCGACTCTCGCCTGCGCCAGAGAAGCGATCCGTGCTGATGGCGCCAGGGTTTTAGCTCGATCACCGTATGATAAGCAGAGGGCGAACGAGCCATAGTATGAGGCATTTTCTCGATGTATCAAGATATGCAGGTCGCTCTTTCTATCTTGTAAAAAGCGCAGAGGATGCAACTAGTACGATGATCATCGGTGGAAGGCACTCTTTCCAGGACCCATGGTACATCGAAAGTGGGTAGAGCGTTGCCGCGCAAAACATGTGAAGCGGGCAATCGAGCACACTTCTTCTGGGCCAACAAGCTATAGGTTTATCAACTGCAGGCGGACCCATGCGAGTCTCAGTATGACTCTTGAGGGCTCTTAAGATCGGCTCGAAGGTGCAAATCGAAGAGCTTTGCTGCTGCACGGACGTAAATGCTTTGAAAATCTACATATGGGAATGCACACCTGCAGCGCGACGCAGACTTACCTGGAGGATTCACTGAGAGAACGCAGCATGCGCAATGGCGTCAACATCCCTGACAAACGGAACGATTGTCAATGCTTCCGAGCCATTGGCAGCAAGATACCTTCATGCCCTTTGTCGCAATATCCCAATATATTCAGTTTCGACCTCAGACCCCTTTTTATTCAATTCCCTCGAATTCTAAGAGCACAATAGCCGTTGCAATGTCTACTGACATTGATTACTCGACTATCCCTTATGAGAAAGCTCCCAGTCGTGACATTGAGGACGATGGCGATAGTAGCGATACGGAGTTTCTAGTCTCATCCAAGAGCAATCAAAGACTTGAGCATGGGCGGTCTTTCGCCCGCATACTCCATTGGACAGTCCATTGTTTCAGCTTCATTATCTGCTTGAGCCTCTTGATCCATGCAAGGATAGAGTCGAAGAACGCTAGTCGAAAGTGTTTGAGAAGATACCATGCTTACTGTAAAGTCCCAATAACCTACCTAGCCAGGCCAGATTATTTAAAAAGATACAGCACCTATACTCGAAGGACTAGATGAAGATTATCAAGAAATCAGATTCAAGTACTCGCTATGGTATCAATCCCCGTACAAAGGCCCGCCTACACCTGAGGTTGAAGATGCTTGGTATGAAATCATGAAGTGTAACAAATCCCTCTCATAGCGTTTGTCTGCTTTCCTCGCAAGCCATACTTACGGTCAACGCAGATGGTCAAATCAGCGTCACAGCATCCGACATTGTCAAAATCGGCCACAACCTCACCTCTGTCCAATACCCCGACTCAGTAGGCGGCGGCTATCTCGCCACCGCAATGGGCACTCATGCCATCCATTGCCTCCATTACATATGGCAGGACCATTACATCGACATGCTGCCCGAAGTCCGTGCCAAAAAGACGAACATCACCGAAATGTACGAGCGACACTATGAGCACTGCGTGGATTACATCCGGCAGAACCTAATGTGCAAATTCGATACAACGATCATGCCGTTCAACTGGGTCTTGGATCACCAAAACCCGACACCGAATGGGAACACGATCCACAAATGCGTCAATTGGGACCACCTGCAGGGGTGGCTCAAGGGTCGGGCCATTGAGATGCCCGATGGCTTCAAATGGAGACAGCCCGACGATGCGGTGACATTGGACTGGAATCCCTGATGAGTCTAGTTCTGTTGTTTCGTTCTGTGGTATGAGTCGCGGGAGTTGAGATTCCCATGCTTACTCTTTCGCAAATGGCATAACCTTTGAAGGATGCTTGCACGTCATTATCCCACATAGTTGTAACCTTGCAAAAAGCAGTACGGCAATAATAATGAACCCTTCTGAGTGAACTGGTCACTTTGCTAGCTCATGCACAGCCAGGACCCATGCCAGAACGAATAATGAGTCACAAGCTTCACAGAATGAACAGTACGTTTCCGGCAGACCCGACATTGTAGCAGCTTCTTCTTGTGCGTTAACCATAGAATTGCATAGCAAAAGGCTGGGACTAGTCACCAAAATTGTCCTAATTACGTGTTGAGGTAGGCAATGGGTAAATGATGGGTTACTGCTTAGCCTCATAATCGTTGGCATATGGTAGATCTTTAGAGTACACTTTCACAGCCCCTATGACATTGCAAGGTCGATAGAAAGAATACGCCTGTCTAGGTGTTCCGAATCAGACTCTGTTATTTTATGGAGTACGCGACGCAAAGATTGTTGCTCTAGTCACCTTGGGAGCTCGATGAGCCAAATCGTCCCGTTGGTTCACTTTGGTCTGGAGTCTTCTAGCCACGAAAGCACGGAATCCCAATACCAAAGCACGCTCTCCAGTCCGTATGCACGGTCGCCATCAATGTTTTACTTCCGACAAGGGCCCTTGTACAGCACGGTGTGTGGTGGAATCAGCCCGTCAGCAGTAGGTATCTGGAGGACTGTCGTCTCCTTGCTGCCTGGGTACTGTGTCAAATGACCTTCTTTGCTGCGGTCGGCAGTGTCGGCCACAAAGATGAGACCATCCCTTCCGCCCTGTATGTAGGCCTTTTGTTGCTCACCCGGGACCGAGATCACTGCTTGGCCAGAGGTGAAGGCAACGTACCTTGCAATCACGTGTCAGAAGACCAAGACTCGTCCTCAGACTCAGATTCCTGCAGTGAGTACTTACTGAATCTGAGGAGCGTTGTGCAGGCCGCCGTTGTACTTGGCTGGAATGATGGCATAGCTTACGTCTCCAGCCTTGCCCAGTTGCGCGAAAGCGGCTCCCGTGACGCCGGTTTGGGATGATACGACGAATGGAGCTGCTAATTCCCAGCACTCAATGGTAGAAGCACCGTCCTTGGCGCTGATGGCCGTAAGTTGAAGGTTTTGGGGAGCACCTGTGACTTCATTGGCGGCCATGATGGCAAGGAATAGCTGGAGGAGAAGGAATTGCAGAACGAGAGACATGGCGTAAATGCTGCGATTGAAACTCAAAAGAGCCTAGTCGGGTATTACAGGAGCATGCAGGAAGACAAGAGGCGGTCAAATGAACTGGGGATGCAGAGGAGGCTGGGAGGAGGCCAAGTCATTGAAGGAGCCCGAGGACCCCGTAAAGGAGCTCTGTATACATTATATTAGCGCTTTCATGTGTGTCTGCAAAGCTTGGCACACAAAAGATGACTTCTTCCCCCCCCCACCACATATACACCTTTTTCAATTTAAAGACAAACAAATTAAAAAAATATCTAGAAGAAAGTCTGTACAACAAGTTAGTTAGCACTTGATTTTGGACAAGTTTAAAGAAGATTTGAAGCTTCTGTATTGTGTTCAAGTAATTCAAGCTTCTGGAGCAACCGAGCAATGTTATACTAGCAGCTCTAGCATAATCAATTATCGTGCAAATTCGCTCAAATTCAAGCGTTAACAATCTTGATATATATACTTTCTTTCAAACGCTTCAAATCCAATTTTTGTCTTAGTCGGTGGAGGTGTATATATGTTGGGGGAGGGGGAGAAGTCGATTTTTGTGTGCCAAGCTTTGCTGACAGACATGAAAGCGCTAATACAAGGCGACCGAAGTGCCTTTTTGCTTGTCCCAAAAGCGTCGAGTGCATGTGGCATCGGCCCGCCCGGACGGAAACAATTGCATCCCCTTCCATCTATTACGATCACGCGCACCAGTCGGCGACAATTAATCGGCGGTCTTCCCCTCTGCGGCAAGCGCAGGAGATAAGCCGCGACCCACTCTCCTGCGCAAAGAGCGGGGAGGAAGCCGCCGATCAAGACGTGAACGGAAGGAGGGTACTCCAGTGACATGACACACGCCATGCACTCCCACCGGCAACGGGCGAACGAACCTGCAGACGATGCAACAACTGTCTTCACGTGCACCCCACTTGGTGGGAATATGTCTCATGCGCCACGAATCTTGCCTGCCTTTCGCATCAGAAAATTTGTCCCTTCCCACATCTTTCTAAGCCGGAACAGGGGTCCATATACTGGCAGAGAAAGACCCCAAACCCTGTAAATCGGGCACCTGGAGAGCTTGAGACCCCTCCGCGCCGCGTTCAGCTCAATGATCGAGTCTCAGCCAGATCGGGCCCCAATCTAAAATGTACAGCGTTGTAGCAAGGAGGAAGAAGATGCTCTAGGTTTTGGAGCAACTGAAGCCGAAATCGAGGCTATTGTTTTGCTTCGTGAAGTTATGTCTAGCCGTCAAGAGCGAAGGCTCGATTGTTGCAAATCCTGCCTGGACATGGTCGATCCTGCAGCAGAGTCCCCAATCCTGGGCATAATTTCTAGCCTTGTCTGCCTTGCTGCGAGAGCCGTTTCAGGACGATGATGAGATACCCCACAATCCACCACATGAGTACAAATGTGGTGATTGGTTGGCCTCAGAGCGTAGGATTCTCAGCTGGTCTCACGCGTTATTCTCAATCTTTTCCCATTACATTCATGTCTTGACCAAAATCTGTTTGTGAGCTCTATTGTCTCTTACGAGAAGAGACACCACAGTCACCCATGTCATCAAATGCAAATACAACACCTGGGGTGAAGCCGCCGTCAGGCGCAAGGTCCAACTTCGTCGACCCACCGTCGCAAAAAGGGCTCATTGTTGCTGTTGCCGTTCTAGCCATCATTCTCTCCACTTTGTTTGTATGCCTGCGTATATACACTCGCCGCTTTATCAATCGCAGGCTTTGGTGGGACGACTGTTGGTCATCCTTAGACAAGCACCACCCTATCTGCTACCAAACTAACCAGATGTCTTAGGGACATGTATCCTTGGCTGGGTGGGCTTAATCACTCTGGCCGGTCTGATGTTTAAGGCTCTTGATTACGGCGGCGGCGTCGATCTCTGGAATGTTCCTAAAGCAAAGTACAAGCGCTTTACAAAGGTCATTCCAACTCCTGCCATCAAATACTTGAACGATCTTTTAACAGAGCTTCTTAGGCATTTCACAACATAGAGATCGTCGGCAGGGTTGCCATGTTCTTCACCAAAGCATCTATTGTGCTACTATACCAGCGTATATTCATAACTACTCAATCTCGGAAGACCGTCATATGGTGGGCCATCTGGTTCGTCTTCTGGTGGAACTTACTCTACACTGTAGCTGTCATCTTGACGGTGACCACCGAATGCGTTGGAAAGGAGGATAAGGTGGCCAAAGGGGAACAATGTATCGACCAGTCCGCATTCGTCATATCTGCAACTGTGATAAACCTTGTGTCGGACTTGATGATTCTAATCATTCCTATTGTCGCCATTTGGGGTCTGCAGATGGCGAAGAGGCCAAAACTTCGGTTATCAGCAGTCTTTGCTGTGGGCTTGATGCAAGCTTTCACCATCTTGCCGTTGGTTTCCAACGAGAAAGCTGACACGGGTTATAGGGGCGTTTTCGCTAGCGTCGCGAGACTGGGATACCTGATACCTGAGGCAGGTCGTCCAAATCAAACTGTCATTGTCATGGCCCTATTGATGCTCAAGTGCGCAGTTCTCTTACCTAAGGCCATGCAAGCCCTGAACACTGCTGACAACTGTGTTGCAGCATCGCGGAGCAAACGAGCGGTATCATTGTGGGCTGCCTACCCGTATTACCATCGCTTTACCGTCATTGGTCCGAGCACTACTTTACGTCCAATTCGAATAAGTCGTCTGCGAAAGTTTTTGTCAACAGCTTTCTCGCTAATAGACGAGGTCCGAAAGCATCTGACTCCAGTTTGCAGTCTGGTGATCCGTCCACACTTAGAGCGTATGAAGAGTTGGATGAAGTTTAGTGTCAATGGGGAGACACATTGCCAGCCGGGCCGGCGGAAGTGCGAGGGGTTGTTGCTCAACATAGCAACTCATTATGAGTCCTTCCGATCATTATGTAGGTCGACTTTGGCTTTTGTATTAGAACCCGTTGGGGGTCGTTCAGCCTTCCTTGACGCATTTGGAGAGTGTAGTGTATTGGCTATTGAGAAAATTACCGTTTCTGAGGCTCTACCTCACCATCATTAGCAAAGTCGTCTTTCACGTACTGTATTGAGCTTAGAGCCTATTTAACGGAAACGGATGATTTCTAAACGTCTGCCGCGACCTTGTAAGTCGCCAGTCTCTCACGTTGTGGATAATGAACCTCTATCTCCCCTGTCGAGACCGTTCGGCGATGGTGTTGCCCCACAATCTAAGAACCATGGAGACATTGAGATTCGTGTCGTTTCGCTCTATGACATTCCCGTTGACGCTGTATTCCCTTGTCTGGTACTGAGGCCTCCACAGGGCTGCGCGGGAACTAACCCGCTTACTGTACGATCGTGACCATTCGGTGCAAAGTTGGTGGGCTACTCCGATTGACCACAAGCGTAGGGTACAGTAAGCGGGTTAGTTCCCGCGCAGCCCTGTGGAGGCCTCAGTACCAGACGAGGAAATATCATGTCCGTGCTTATAAGGGTTTCCTGTTCGAAACTCAGACGACGTTATTACCATTCAAAGCTTCAAAGCTGAAGTTGCAGATTTTGGCCAAGGCCCTCAGAATCCGTGGTGGCAAACTGCTAGGTTCTCATGATCCTGGGCTCGATGAGCCCCATACGGCTTCGGTCATTCAAATTGTTCTTACTTCGTCCATCAAAGCCTTCGACAAGGTAGAGTACGCGAGCACATCCCTCAGGCTTCCCTTCCGGCAACGCCCAGCCGGGACTGATGGGTGGTTGTTACCGATTGACTATACCAGTATGAGGTTGATGAACGTCAAAAGCTTTCCAAAAGGGACGGATTTCTTGGGCGACAGGCGGGAAAACCAGAGGATCGGTAACCATACTCAGCGAACTGGTGCCTCCACGTGAATCTGAAGCAGATTCCGCCATTGAGTGTAAGTTTTTGCCGCAACAGTCTTCATTTGCGGCATTGGATTGATCGTTCTTAGCATTTCAACTGGAAGAGAAGTTAGATTTTTAGCTAATTCCGATGTCGATCTGAAGAGGTTCTTGGAGGTTGTCACAGCACAACAGCAGCAGGACACTGACGTTGGGCTCGATGCCATCAAAGATGACGATTAATACGGGAAATTAGTCACTTTACGTCTGGATGGAAAATGTCATTGGTCTCTGCACCACCCAGCGTATACTACTTGGAAATCTAAAACCATTGATAACGGCGTAGCAAGCCCCTTTGAATCAATGATCCTGCTGACTTCTGGCAGTCCGTACTTTCCGCGTCGCTGATTCGACAATTCGGAGCAACCCCAGAAATTTCTCATGCTTGCTGCTTTTTCAGGATTGTGCGCACCAGAATCCCCCAACTCACTCGAAAGTACAAGGCTGTTCTCGATATAATCCATCGAATGCGCCAGAAGCATAACACTCGTACGGCATCGAGAGACGACACAAGGGCTTGTTTGAGAGCCATCACGGCGCGGATCCTCTCATGCACATTATTCATGACTTCAGAGCGTTGATGGTGAACGATGGCATTTCTTTGACGATCTGAAGAAAGCTGTTCAGGCAATGCGAACTCGCGTCCTGATAACAAGCTGGAATGGATTTGATATCGAACCGGAACTGCACTCTTCAGCTATATGACTAGGGATGTACACAGTCCTAGACGACATTGACTTAGTCTTTCAATCAATTGTCGCCAGAAAACTAACAAAACAAGGACATTCTCTCCGTCAAGAACTTGCCACGAAAATGGTGGAGAAAACGACGGCCGATTACTGTGGTTTAGATTACAACAAGGTCTATTACGAGACAGCAACAGCGCAAAACCCCTTTGAGGCATAGTTAAAATCATGCCTTAGAGACTCCACTTCAGTCATGAACGTTGTTGGAAAGACGTTCAGGCTCTTGAACGACCAGATCGCAGTCACGCCGTGGGCACCTAACGGTGGCTAACGTTCGCATATAAAGCCTTTGGCCATCCAGGAGTTGGCAGAGGCATTGGCTGTCAGCCTTGATAGCGACATGCTGGCCATCTGCGCAGACGATCTCCCAAGTAATGTTGCTGACGAGATGACAACCCCTGCCCTCGTCCGGAGGTCCGTACGATATATCTTTTTCATGCTTCGGTATGTGAACTTTTTGTGGGAAAGCTACCTGCACCTCCTTTCATTGGACCACTACCAGGCATGACTCAGTCGAATTCTACTCAACATGCAATGTTGGCGGCTCACTGTATTTTGCCCAGAGGCTTGGGAATCAAGTGAAGGAGATTGCCGGTCATACACCAATTGTACGATATATTCTTGGTTCAGGCAACAAAGGGATTCAGGGAGTGGATATGACACCGTTTCCCGTCTTGTGGAAAACTTTGTGAGACCAGGCAACAATAATCTTAGAAAATGGCAGGAACTATACGAACGGGAAGATTTGATGACAGGCCGGATTTCTGCCACATCGTTCTACTACGCTTGTCTGATTGGCCTGATACCGGCCATGGACTTCCTTTACATCAATGAAGAACTCGGCATTGGGCGTTTCAGTGGCATCCACCCTTTTACTGTCTCTGGGAACCATCTAGCACTCAGTGATCGTGCCGAAGAACAATCACATAAGCTGGTATCAACTCGGAAAACGCAATGGGGAAGTCAAAAACGAACACAGTAAGAGTAGAGAGCTGCTCCCTTCGCACACACTCTTGCTGTTCCTACGCCTCCTTCGTTAGTCAATTCATGCCTCCTCTCTAGCAATGGGTTGGCACACATTAGTCATGCAGGAAGCTACACAACCAGGTCGACACCGACCTAGGGGCTCACCAACCGCATCGTCAAGGCTGGCTACGGCGATAACACTGCTTTGAGATCGAATACGAAGCCACGCGGAAAATAGCAGTGCTTTGAGATCGAATACGAAGCCACGCGGAAAATAGCAGTGCTTTGAGATCGAATACGAAGCCACGCGGAAAATAGCAGTGTCCGGAGTCAGGTCTGTGAAGAGCGTTTTCCCAAAGGTACCAAGGATTGTGTCGAGCTTGACGCCTCACTCGAGATTGCCCAGAAGAGGCATACTGCAAGCTTCTCCCGGTTCTAGAAAAAAAACATGCCGAGATGGGGTGAAACGGTGTACAACAACAGAAGGGGTATGAGTGCAACAGCTCTCTAAACGAACGGGGAAAATTCAAATGAGTGCACCATCCACAATAAATGCGAAAGCGGTCTCTAATAGACACCGAGAGTAATATGGTAGGACCAACCGTACAAGTACCTCGTTAGTTGTTCAAAGGGGCTACAAGCTGCAGCCTAGGGCGAGCCGCCGCCAAAGCCGGCCAAAACACTGGGGGCCAAATGTTGTCTTTTTCCAGGTGCCAAGGGTGCCAAGAGTCGACGATCATATTGAATGCTGTGCTGCAACTTCTACGAGATACTTCTACTCACACATTGTACATAAGGTCTTTGAACATGGCACATACCCAATTCCGAAAACATTAGAATCCCTTCCACTTCCACTTCAACAGCCCATCGGGGGGGGGGGGGGGGGGGGGGGGGGGGGGGGGGGGGGGGGGGGGGGGGGGCGGGC
>JAABUO010001357.1_pt1 | contig 32508 bp, 46 predicted proteins | sample 5559291 | NCBI WGS metagenome assembly JAABUO01 (sample SAMN10711878, study PRJNA513372) | rock metagenome | isolation source: Antarctica rocks | place: Antarctica: Victoria Land, Finger Mt sud | reverse complement strand
CACCTATCAATAATCTTACGTTGCTGCAGGATCTGTTGTTGCAAATCCTCGACGGCCCCCTTAGTAGCAGCCGCTGACAGGGCAGATGATCGTTGAGCTTCGAGAACAGGCGACTGACTTCGACGTGCAATGACTGCTTCCATGGTGACACAGGAACAATATCCTCCTCTCTGCTGCTCCATGGGCCCCGGCCTGTAACGCTTGCCAAAACGCCAGCATTCCACAAAAGGTCAAACACAGTGTTTCAAAGTCTTTTGCTCAAATCACTCGAGCGGGCTTAGCAGCAGACCCCAAGATGGGGGACATCACCATGGTGGAGGAGACCTTGAAAAGGATTAGCTCGCATAAAGGCATACTTGGAGTCATCATTGTCAACGCAGACGGCATCCCAATCAGAAGCACCTTTGAAAACAACGTATCTGTGCAGTACGCATCGCTCGTATCCCATTTTACAGTGAAGGCAAGAAGCGCTGTCAAGCAAGTCAGCAAGAACGATCCTGAGGACGATCTGCAGCTGATTCGGATACGGTCCAAGAAACACGAGATCATGATAGCACCAGACTTTGACAAGCTGCACGAGTACCAGTTGATAGTCGTCCAGAACCCTTCCACGGCGTGAAGATGGCAATCTTGGCTCATCATTGACTGCAGCAAATGTGCTTTCTCTGTCATAGATTGCTTATATACTGCAATAGGTTTTTTGTTGACTTTCAGGCTTTCTACCGACAAGTGTGTATAATTGCGTTTCGACTGTCACAGCATCTTGAACCTGTTCAGTTCTGACCACATCCTGACTCTACTGTAGCAATGAAGGCTACTATTGAACACTGTAGCTAGACTACTAAGAAAGCTGTGCTGCCGCACTAGCATTGCATAACTGCAAGCTTGCAATCTTCTAGCTTGTGTGCTGAATGGAAGGTTTTACTGAGTCATTGCAGGTCAGCTCCAGTTTGGAAGAGTTATGTGTCAGGAGTTTTATGACCTATCCACATATTGCTGTTGAAGCTGCATGGTGTACCAATGGTATGTTCATATTCTGGCAGCAAAACTGCTTGACAAAATAAAGTTTGCACATTGTGAGCAAAACCACAAGCAATCAAGCACCTGCGTTCACGTTGAGTGCATTTGACAGGAACATGACACACAAAATATCTCACATCACTCCAACTACACTCACACTGTCAATGCTGGAATGAAATTAACAAGCAACCTCACTCAGGCCATCAAATACCATGTCATTGCAACATTGTTCCTGTCACTACCAATGAACGGCATCAAGAACCTTATGACTTGACAGCAGGCTGTGGCCGGGTGGCTGACAGCATTGGTAGCAGAGGCCATGGCATGAAATCGTGCTGGGCAGCATCAGCAACTGTTGGCTGTTTGAAGATGCGATGCTGAATGCCTGCCATGTATGTTTGCATGTACCGCCTCCAATCAGCACTTTCCCAGGAGAGTCTGAACATGCTCTGCTCCCCAACTGGCAGTGATTGTCGCAGCCATTGCAGGTTGTCTGTCTTGAAGCAGAGGTCAAAGTCCAGAGCTGGCCTGTTGTACTTCTGCCACGCCTGCACAGGCAGAAACACTGGTTGGCGCGCTCCTATTTGCACATCAGTGCTTTGCCGCTTTACACAGCCATAGATTTGCCAATACTTTACTCACACACATAAACCCATAAGCCAGCACCAATTTCGTTCAAGCACTACATTGCAATCAAAACGGTCTTTGACATTCTGATGGTGAGGTGCCAAGTCAGAAATTGTTGTAACACAATGTCAGCATCAAGTGTGTGGCTGTTCATCTTCACAGTGACACACCTTCCAGCCTGAAAACAGCTTCTTGGCCAGGTGCTTCTGCCCTGCTGCCCTCAGGACGCCACAGAGCACCACAAACTTAGTTTCTGCCAAGGCATGTCTCGCTGCCCTGAGGTGACTGCTGTTGCTCACGATGTTGAGCCCCTGGTATTTGGGGTAGGGTCCTAGGATGACTCTGAAGGGAGGGGGGTGAGATGAAAAGTAGGCCTGAATATGTTGGAAGAATTGGCCTGTGGTGAGGGGATTCTGGCTGCTGGTACAGGCATGCACTATCAAAGGATGCCTGTTTGTGGTGCAGCCCTGCAAGCACAAAACTCTTCAACAGAGGCGCTACTCTGCTTACTGTTGTACCGTAATTGCAGGAGCGCCTGTTTGTGCAGAACTATCTTGCTGTTGATCTCCAGCATCGACTGCTAAGGGCAGATCAGAGAGTGCAGAGCAGAAGAGCAACTGCACGTCTGCCAGTCAAACACAGGGACTGTGCTGAACACCCCAACATTCTAGAGCTATGGAGTGGCATTAGGATGTGCTTAGGCAAGCTGGTAATGCACAAAGAGCACCTGGGCGGTCACAGCAGCAGCCGCCAGTATTGTGGAGGAGACCATATCACCGGGGACCAAATCAAATGTGCTGCTAGGCTGATGACAGGTCCACGCTGCAATACCTATACGCACAACATTCTTCTTAGAAGATTGTGCCAGTCAGCGTGGCAATGTTTCTTTCAAGTACAGATCTCAGGAAGGCTGGCGACATGTGTGCTGACTGTCATTGCACGCTTTGAAGAAACAACTTGTGGAGGTAAGGCGATGCAGCAATAGCTGCATAGTGCAGTGCCATGCATGGATCTGAAGATAATTGCACTGGCACTAGCCTAAACTGATACATAGGGCTTCCTGGTGTGGTGCTGCACTCTGATCCGCAGCAGTAGCCAAAGCAGCCGAAACAGAGCTGGCAGTCTTCCTGGCACGCTTGGGATCTTTTCATGCAGCCAAATTCTGAATTTTCCATTTACCAATCAATTAAGTTTCAGTGACACTGGAAGTTATGACTCTTGTGCACTCACTCTAAACGTACAGCATACGTCATGATGCTTGCTAGCTTCCCATTCTGGATTTCATACCTGTAGCAATGGCTAAGGCAGCCCCTGTGGAGCCAGCAGTGTTGCCCACATAGCCTGGCAGGGGGCTGCCTGCCACAGCCCCAATGATGGAGGGCCGTATGATGGCAACAGGAAAAGCCCTGTTATGGTACTCTGCCATGAGAGACTCTGCCAGATGCTTGGAGAAGCAATAGGTATTGGGGAAGCGCCACTGCTGCATGTATGCTTGCGCCTGCATAGATACTGCACAGGCTCAAAACTCTTAACATAAGCCTGGAGCAGACACAATCAGGAACACCACGTGATGGTACTGACAGAAATCATACCACATTAGTGACACCGCCTTTTGCCCACCATGAGCCTTTCAGCCATTGTAGAGAACTCAATTTAGCCCATTCACATGCAGATGCACAATCATTGACACACATGATACTGCATCTTCCTGCAGATTAATTGAGTTTCTGCCCGATCTTTTTCATACGCGCAAGACGCAGAGCATTATGCATTTCTGGAGTGAAGCCATATGCTTACTTGTTGAGCAGCTTTTGGCTTTGGAACAGCCTGCAGATTAGCCACAAGGGCAGAATGAGACACATGCGCATTTGGCTGATCAGTCAGGGGTAGCATGACCTCTGGAATTACGCTCCCCTTTGGCTGGTTGCCATTCACGTAGGCTGTAGAAACATGCACGAAAGCCTTCAGATTGGGCATACGTGACGCCATGTCTGCTAAGTACCTGGTTGCCTGCAGACATTGTCAACAACACTGAGGCATCGCAAGACTTGAAATCATGACTTCATTCTCTCAGACGATCCTTTGCATCTGCATTGAACAGTATGTCAGCAACAAAAAGATGCACAAAAGGAATAAATGTTTGTGTGTGTCTGACTCAAGCAGGCTGTCAAGCATGTGATTATCCCATGTCATACTGAGGACATAGACTGCAACTCACCATGTAATTGTGCGTGATAGCATCATGTATATGGTCATCAAAGCTGATGCTTGCTGCAGCGTGGATTACAATTTCTGTCTGTTGCTGCAGCCTGAGCAGATCAGCCTGAGCAATGCCGTAGTCAGGCAGTGTTATATTCCCAGCTATAGCTTCAATGTGTGGGTTATTGCAACCAATTAATTCCAGATTTCCATCGTCATTGCTTGCATCATGGCCAGCACTGCCAGCAAAGCAGGGAAGCAGCAGGGTGCCTCTGAGGAGGCGAAACAATGGATTTGTGCGTAGCATCTTGTGGAAGCGATCCTGGCCAGAGATTCCATGCTTCTGACGCACGACGACATAGATTTTCGTAATTTCTGGACAGGTGCGCAGGAGCTGCTCTAGCACAAGGCTGCCAACAAAGCCTGTGACCCCTGTCAGCAGTACAGTACGTCCAGCAAATGCGTCGCGCACAGAGAGCTGCTGATGTGCAGGAGGTACATCCTCCAGCTGGCTGGCATCATGCAGTGGTGTGACAGACAGCAGCCTTTCATTTGAACTGCTGCTGTGGGACACATTTGTTGCATCATTTGGAGGCGCCCAACCTGCTGCAAGGAGCCTCCCATCATTGTCACCTCCAGCAGGGTTGGAGCATGCCTGCACGCAAGCGAGAGGCCACAAGTCGATGAAATCTTATGGCAATGCCTGATTTTGAGCTTTGACACAGTGAGATAGCTCGAACTCACAAAAGTCAAGGCAATTCCCAGCAGACCCCAATGGCTACCGGGTAATTCTCTGTCCTCGTCACCAGGGTCGACAAGGCGGTTGTTGCCCCCGCCTTCGCCACTGCCGCCGCCTTGATCAATACAAGGTTGGCTTTGTGACGCTGTATTGTGACCTCTGCCAACACGTGAACAACAGAGAGCAGGCTGACGACGGTGCCTGCTGTTGCGATTCAACTTTGCAATTTGACTAAGGTGACCCGTTCTGCAGCAGGCTTGATGAGATAACGCAGCACCTCGCGAAAATGTGTTATGTTTTGCGGAATGCAAGCGACAATGCAAGCTCCGCATAAAATGAAGGTTGCATACAGAAACGCCTGGTCAATTTTTGGGCAATACAACTGCACACGCCACACTCGCTCGCGCATGGGAGACAGGACGATGGTGTTGTGTTTCGCTAGACGCACGAGACTATTTGCCCATCTCAGACTGGAATTTCATTGCGCGAATGGCTGTTCGAGAGAGAGAGAGAGCTGTGTTAGCCTGAGTTGAGCTCGTTCGTCATGCTGAGCGTTACGCTGGGGCTGAAGAAGAAGATTACAAGCCAACAAGTCTGTTTCGTTTTCTGATGAAAGACTGCAATTTATTCAAACAGGCTAGCTGGCCCCAACGACTGTAAAATCCTTGATTGGTTGATAGCTCGTGGCGCAGCCTCAGCAACCCTGCCTAGTGTCATTTATTTGTGTCAAACTAAATGTCAGTGACCTCCAGACAGACATGCTCCGTCGGCACCATAAGCCTAGGCAAAGGCTAGAGCAAATGCAACACGCCTAATCCAAAGGTCACATCTGCACATATAAAGCAGAGCAATCATCAAAATCGTGTATTTGCATCGTGTGACAGCAGAATGTGAGAGGATCAATCCAAATGTCTTCCAGATGTCTTCCAAATCTGATCCTGTGTACACCTTCAAGCAAAAAGAATGGCCCTAGCAAAACTGGAATAGCACGAAGCAGCTACAAAATCAGTTTGACTGTCACACACATACCAGGTTATACCAGCAACAGCACAAACACTGGGACCCTGACAGGACCTAAACTTCAACCACACTTCAATTTGCACACTACGCGCACACTGTTGGCACAAAATGCCATGCACTATTGCTCTCTAACATATGTATTTTTGACAGCTTTATTTGTTGCATGGCTTCCATCAGTAGCCGTATTATGTGAGCGTTGACCATCAGCCAGTTGACCATTAGCCTGTTTGTTGGAACCATGGTTGCTCTTGTCCTTGTACTTGTCCTCTACCTTCAAAGACTTGGGCCATGACTGGGCCATTCGTGCCAGAAAAGCAGGCCATGACATGATGACCAGGACTATAAATTCTGGCAACGTATCTAGTGGGTAGAAGTACTTGTCCTCCGCCCAATACTTTTCATATTGCATTGGCAGGTAAATTGCAACGCAGCCTGTAGCGCCTCTGATGGCCAAAAACATAGCGCAGATGAAAAACATGATCACCTGCAGCAGTCCACAAAAGCAGTTTTTTGCTTGATATGAATTATGATTAGAGCCAGCATGGGCAGTATTGAAAACAACCAAGGCACCAGTACCCATGCTGTTCTGTGACTCCAGAGAACGGGACTGAGGACAAGACACCGATTTGGTTGCTAGCACTCTCAAGTGCAAAGGCATAACCCTGATGAACATGTACACTCAGTCAAGTGAATGGGGCAAGAGCCAAAGTACATACACAAATGCAAGGCAACATGCCTGCCCTGTAGAGGGACCAGATGGGACATTCCATCTCAACATTCTACACATCAACTCATGGTGTACGTGAGCGCAGTGACCTGTATCTTGGCATTACAAGCTAAGCAATGCAAATGTGAGTCTGAGCACAGTGTTAGTGAAGCAGATAGAGGAGACACATACCAGTTTTGGCTGGCGTCCAGGGTGTTCTTCTGTAGGCGCCTTGCGTCCTGACTGAGTCCTGCCTGTGATGAATACACTGACCGCCAGCCTGGCAGATAATATCAGCAGGCCAACAACGCACGACACAAGTCCCTATAACATAGCCATCAAATTGAAGCTGAGATGAGCACTCAGCACAGTATCACACACTTAGCTGGTGGATTATCATCGAGAATAGACTTACATACGATGCACCAAACCGTAAGCGTTCACCGTATGATGACCCATAGGCATCCCAGTCACCATACTCTAAACCAGCAGCAATGACACCACATATTGGACCTGCAGCACATCATGTATCGTAGTCACCAACCCCCCGTTTTCACAATTTTCCTTCCAAGCACATGCACTGAAGCTATACGGCTGTCTCAGGCATCAAAGCAGCTGTCGTTTGAGCAGCTGAGCGTGGGCCATGCATGGATGGACTACCGTGCAAAGAAAGCAATATGGATGTGTCAGCAACAATACCCTACCAAAGACAATGACTGATGCCACCAGGATATAAGCCCATATCATATATATTCTTTGTTCCCATTTGCTATAATACAGGTGTCCAACCTTGTTTACCCTGAAAAGGCAACACACGCAGTGAGTGCTCTGTGCAGCTGAACCAGAGCATTGACAGGCCCATGTCATCAGCGCAGTTGCGCAGCAGCCTGACATTTGCCTCCGCTTCACTAACAACGGTAGCAGGCTCATTAGCTAAAAAGTAAACAGGCATACCAGGTCCCAAGAGCAAGACATAGGGTTGCGATGTTGGCGCCAAACCCAGCGTTGTTGAATGCTAACCAGGTCCCGGCCAATGCTGGCTTGTACCTGACGGTGTAGACCGCCCTCACAGCAAATGCAGCAGTTCTGACTGCAGCAACCAGCATAATCTGGGCATCAGTCAGCAACAAGCACTTCATTTACTGATCAGGGACGTGCTCTTGCTGTCGATTGCAAAGCTGGACACACGCAAGCAATGAGCACAAAGGCAAGGTCGAAAGTGTGTCAAATGTGACTTACAGGCTGTGGAAATGATCAGAACGTCATAGAAAGGATAATTTGTGTAGACGTAGTTTGCTATTGCACAGCAAAAGAACATGAAATACAGGATGCAAGCCACGATTGCTGCTGCTTCTGAACTGCCATATGGGGTGAATGCTGCCATCTCTGCCACTTCCTGCAGGAACCAGCTGTCAAACGTCCGTTCAGCCTGGTCACGCAGACAGAAGCAGTGACTCACATAATGTTCTGGGTTGTGTATATGCTGCGGAACGGTTTGGGTCAGCTGACGCATTATTCAGCAGGCAAAAGGCTTGAATCACTAGTAAACGCCGGCTTTGTGTTTGAAAACTGTTACGTCGACTGGAAACAAGCCAGAAGATCTTCGTGACTGCCGAGGAAAGCAGGCGGAAAACACACGCAAGTACAAGCGCAAGTGAACACGGGCCTGCGACACAGTGATCCGGAGACCCTGCGCTACATGCGGGGCCTACCTGTTCCGAATGGGTCAGCAACAGCTGCACGTATTCACGTAATAAAGCGAGCGCCACGCCTGTGCTGGCGTTAAATCGCCGCTGGGCGTGCCCTGATGCCGGCCAATCGCCCTGATGCCGGCCACTGCGCTTTGCCTGCTTGCTTGAGCGTGCAAGTAGCGCTTACTTCAAGCGCGATGGCGAAGCAAAAGCCAAAAGCAAAAGGTTCCAGAAAGCGCTCCGATGGGCAAAGTGCAGCTCAGGAAAGCAAGCCAAACTTGTTTGAGAGGTTGTATAATCGCAAGAAGTTTGACATCCTAGGCAAAAAAGCAAAAGGCGAGCGCAAACATGGTCAATCGGTACACGACGCAGTCGACAAGGTGATGCCACACGCAGTTGCAGCTGTCGAGCCTGCAGAGCCTTTTCGTGAAAAGAAAAGCTTTTGACATACCTGTGCTAGACTCTGTACCTCTTTCCGCACAAACAGCCAACGTCGCTGACAAAAGCGAAATCAGCTAGTGGCATAGTGTGTCTGTCACAGTGTCTGATATGCAACTACATATCATGATTGCAGCGTAAGAAGACTTTGTTAGTAGAATATCGACAGCTGCGCAAGGCCAATGCGTTTGTCGACAGACGGTTTGGGGAGGAGGATGAAAGCCTCACTGCTGAAGAGAAAGCCATTGCCAGGTTCCAGAAGCAACGCATGAAGGAGTTTGGAGGTGAGCATCACCTCTGACAAGCATGCTCTTAATAGGGCCAGATTATGCTGCCAGCAACGCTGATGTCTAGGAAGCCTCAGCTGGTGCCCTTCACCTGCAGCACTTGTACTATCTTGCTTTCATCAGTGGCTGCAAGAGCTCACCCACAACTGTATGCTTCTGCAGGTGACAAGTTTTCATTGAATGATGACCAGGAGGGCGGGGGAGAGCTTTTGACCCACATGGGCCGAAGCCTAGGAGCTGGCGACACTCATGAGGTTATTTTTGCACAGACCGTGACCACATGCTACCTACTGTTGTTTCTCCACAGCTGGCTTTGCCATCATGATTTGATGCTGCACCACATGCGCCTTTGTATTTATGTTGAGATACACGAATCAGGCTGTGGCTGACCTAGACTGAACGATTGCAATCAAATCACAGCATCAGCACGCTGTGTTCAGGCTCAGGCTCCTTCAAAAAGTTGTGGCGCACACTGGTACAGCTCTCCAGCATTCCAGACACCCTATTTACTGCCATGACTCTGCATCTCAGAACAGCTGTGCTTGCAGGGGTTCTCTTTTCAAGATGATGACGTTGATGATCACCTGAACCGGCAGATGACCGAGCAGTTCAACTTTGGAGGCGGTCTGCTTGAGAGGAAGACTGACAGTGCAGATCCTGATGCAGACCCGGACAGGCACAGAAGCAAGAAAGAGGTTTGGCATCAGCTTCATGCCATCAAACTGCTGCAATGCCATCTCCATGGGACCTAATGTTCTCCTGTGATGTGTGCGCCGGGTCGCCTGTTATTCTAGAACACAACAGTATCTCTTCATACAACATGTATCAAACGCTGCCCAGCTGATTGTGTATGCTTAAACGGTCAAATAAGCATCCATGAATGCTCACAAGCGTCACATTTGAGCCATGGTACAGTAATATCAGTCCGACGTGGCTTATGCTGCGATCACAGGTCATGGAAGAAGTGATGGCTAAGAGCAAGAAGTTCAAAGCTGAAAAGCAGCATCAGCGCGAAGAGGACCTGAACGAAACAGAGGCGCTGGACAACAAGTTCAAGGAGCTGATGGAGGGCAGGATCATGGCAAACATGGTGCGACCAAACGGGGAGAAAGGCAATGGTGTGAAAGGCAGATCCGAGGATCCCGAAGGGGCTGCTTTTGACGTCATGAGGAGGGAGCTTGTGTTTGATGCCAAGGCTAAGGTATACCAAGTGCTTTGCTGCCATGTAGTGCCATTTTAGGGGCCTGTTATCTATGAGTACATCTTACACAGCGCATGATGTATACATGCACACATGCATGCACCAACTGCAGTGATGCACTTTGTACATGTTGTTACAAGTGACTTTTGTATCTTGTCCTGATTGGCTTGAAAAGCACAGCTTCCTGTCAGGTTGTGCCTGGCTCTCAGTGCACATGATCAGACCTGCTCAGTGACAGCAATCATGCAGTCTGCATTCCCTCTTCTCATTGCAGCAACTGAATGCAATTGCTCCCTGTCAGTAGCCAGGGCAGCTGGGACAGACTGCACTAAGGCATTGTGCTGACCTGCTTAGTTTCTGAAAACTAAGCAGCTGCAAGCCTCAGCACTGTATACAGCTGTATTCTGCAGGTTGGGGAGAGAACAAAGACAGCGGAAGAGCTCGCAGCGGAAGAGCAGCAGCGGTTAGAAAGGCTGGAAGCCCAGCGCCTGAAGAGGCTGAGGGGTACCTCTGGGGACGACCTGGGGGAGGGGGCCAGTGCCTCTGAAGAAGAAGATGGGCTGACAGGCCTAGGTGGCTTCGCTGCTAGGCGGGCCAAGCGCAGGAGGCGGGAAGCTCAAGGTTGATTTCTGCATGTCCCACTGGTTGTGTGATTTGGTTGGGTCATCACGACGGCCTAACACACTGTGCTGTCAGTGTGATCTGGTTGGTTAAATATACGGTTTTTATCATGGCATATATGCTGCGATGTCTGCCTCATTCGGACAAGTCGCATTTTCCAACAAACACACTGTCCTGTCAATTTGATCTCATTGAATTGTTGGGTCCATTTATGTGATGTCACCTTGAGCTTGGCTACATGTTCAAACGCATGCATTTTGGTTGCATGGTCAAAGTCAACCCAGACTAATGCCGCACAAGTCAGCCTGCTGCTGCAGTGGATGGTCCTAGAAGATGATGGACAAACATATCTGCTGCACCAGATGCGAGTCTATTGTTTTGTTAGGACCATAGACCGTTGCAGTAGACTGTCCTTGGCTGTCATCTGTTGGTCAGCTGCTCATCTGCACAGCAAAAACCATTGTGCAAAGCATATGTGTTTTGTAGGAATGAGACTGACGACATTTGCTGAACAGTCACCTTCACTTACATGTGTGCACAAGGCCTACATGGCTGCTCATCATGCATGTGACCTCCTGTGTTTGCCTTGACCAGGTGCAGCCATTTGTTAGCTGCTAGCGTGCGTAGCTGTTGGACATAGACAGTGTGTGTGCTGGTCCTCGGTGCTAAATCTGACGTCTGATCCTGCTATGCTGCAGCTGCTGACAAGGACAATCTAAATGATGACGACCCTCTGGGCAGTGATGAAGAGGATGAGGAAGAGGGCTCTGAGGAAGAAGACAGCGATGACAGCGCGGATGGCAACAAGTCAGACTCTGATGAGGAGGAAGGGGGCAGGCTTCTGAAGGCAACTTTAGAAGCCCGGCAGGCTGCCAGAGCGGCGGGGGACCACCCCCTGCAGCAGAGCTTCAGAGCAGCTGCAGCACAGCTTCTGGAAAAGTACGGCACAGCGGCAGAAACCAAGAAGAAGAACAGCAAGAAGGCTAAGCTTGCAGACAGTCCTCAAGAAGAAGCAGAGCTGGCTGCTGAAGCAGCTGCAAGCGAAGACAGGGGGCAAGCGGCAGAGGACAGCGAGGAAGGCAGTATACTAGCCACCAGTGAAGCGGAAGAGGACTCTGCAGACCAAGAAGCAAGTTCTGCTGATTCAGGCTCAGATCACACCTCAGCCTCAGCTCAAAGTGGGCTTTCAGAACCTGCGGGTTCAGAGTCAGAATCAGATTCAGATTCCCCAGCAGCGACAGCAGAACAGGCAAGTCAGCAATCAAGTGAAAGACAGAAAGCGCATGCTGAGGCGCAGGGCAGCGGTCATGCGCATGATGTTATACCAGAAGAAACAGATGACATTCCCTTCACCATTGCTGCTCCTAGCAGCTATGCTGCCTTTGCGCAGCTGGTACAGGGTCACAGCCCGGGCAAGCTGAGCCTCATTGTCCAGCGCATCAGAGCCTGTAACGCCATTGCCCTGGCCACAGACAACAGGAGAAAGCTACAGGCAGGTTTCTGCACCACCTTTTCATGCTGAGTGCATGCGCATGAGAGGTGCTTACTGTATGTGACAGTTGTGAGCTCCAGCCTGTCAGTTTGCCGCAGCGGCGCCGTTTACAGCAACTGGTCCTTTGGTGCTGCGCATCAACTCACTGGTCCATTGTCCATACAAAATTGGTCTAACCTGGCCAGTTCTCTCTGCCTGTTACACAGCATCTGTTGCTGATGCTGCCAAACATGTTCAACAGCATCACCTGAGCTCTTCAATTAGTCTCATGCTGTGTTGCTGGAGCATGTCCTTGTGTGCAGGGAGGGTGTGCATCCTGAGCAGCTATCTCATTCCACCCCAGCTCCCACCACATACAGCCTGAAGTACACTTCTATGCCGTGCAGGTGTTCTATGGCATTCTGGTGCAGCACTTTACCATCTTGGCAGGCACAGCACCCCTCTCAATGAAGGCGCTTGATGTGCTGACAGTCCACATCTTGGAGCTGACAGCGGAGGTGCCCTACTATGCAGCCACTGTAGCGCAAGCCAGGCTGACCCGAGCTCACAAGCGCCTCTCTGCCGCCCTGACGAGCCTGGACAGCTCTGAAGGCGGAGGCTGGCCTGGTAGGTAAAACCAATCGTAACCTGTTAAAAAGAGATACAAAGTAAACCATTTTTTTGGTTTATGATCACCAGTAATAGACACCTTTTGAATCGTGAAACAACAAAGCTACCTGCTTTGTTTTTGTGTGGAAACCTTTGGATTCGTGGGTATGATGCAGACCTCTGTTCTTAGACAGGACGGCCTTGTGCATGTTGCTCATTTTGCCTCTGGGGATGCCCACTTTTTGTACTGCCTTCTGGACACTAGCTCATTGTTTAGATAGGCATAAGGCAGGAAGCTGGTATTGCCAGCCTGCCTTGTCTGTCAAGCCAAGGTCTTACTTGCTACCTGTTTCCCTGCATGCATAGTGCCTGGAAGCTTTGTCCAGCCTGGTCCTGAGCCAGTCTATGCAATCTGCACGCTGCACCATGTTACATCAACCTCCCCCTGCCAACAGCGCTCACCTCCTGCCTGTCGACCTGGCCTGCTTTGGAAGACCATTGCAGAGAGCTCCTCCTTTGACAGCAGCATGATCGAGCAGGAGCACGCTCACGTGCAGCAACAAAGTCATATCGCTGGGGTATGTAACCTGTGCAGTGGTGCATTGCAGGTGCGCGAGACGTGCTGCTGATGAAGCTGTGGGCGATGGTGTTTCCAGTGAGTGACAGGCGGCATCCAGTCACCACGCCCCTGGTATTGCTCACCAGCTCCTATCTGGCTTTGTGCCCTGTCACCAGTCACCATGATGCTGCTGTCGGTGAGCACTTCAGCTTGCATGTACCAGAAGCGTCCACCCAAACCTGCTGTATAGAACTTTACTGATGTTGCAAACTCAATGTTTGCTTTTGCTGTCTTGCTTGCCAGCTCTTGCCCATGCCTCTATCTCCATCCATTGTGATGCTGCCATGGTGAGGCATTGTCAATGTTCAGTATTGCTCAAATTCAGAAAGGATGGCTCCTGCGAGTGTATGCTATCTCTCTCCACCTTCCCTGCTTGCCCTGTGATCCACCATCTAGATGCTGCCATTAGTAAGTCATCAGCCTAACTTTAGGGGAGTAACGCACGCGCTTCTTTCAGCAAGTGACATCTTTGTCAGCAACCTCTGCCTAACCTTGTGCGCTGTGGTTTGCAATGAAGATGCTGCACTTGTTGAGTCACCAATCCACATCCATCATGTTGCACTGCAAGGTGGGCCAACCTGACACTGCTGGAAGGTCAAAATGCTAATTGCTGTCAGACGCTTTGCATCAGTTCCTGCAGTGTGTAGCCCCAACCTCAGCTATTAGTTTAAGTCGGCCAGATTAGGAGATGTCACTTTGTTTGGCTCTGCAGGGCTGCTGCTTTCAAGCTTTGCCCTTCACATGGCAGCTCCCGGCCAGCGGCTGGTGCCAGAGCCCCTCACCTTTGCCTCAGCACTGCTGTCCACCGCCATGCCTCAACCTGCCACAGCTGTGGCCCACACCCAGCAGTGGCTGCTCCCCTCTGAGGGCTGGGCTTCTTTGTCTGGAGCCACGCCACCTCTCAACCTGGCTGAGGTCCTTCAGTCTTCTTCAGAGGATGCCAGATTCCAGCTAGACTCTTTCAGAGGCAGTCTGTTCCAGGCAGCGCTTGGTGTTGTGAGCAGAGCTTCGGAGGTGTTTGCAAAGCTGGTTTCCTTTCCTGAGCTGTTTGCTCCAGCAGCGCAGGCTCTTGATGGTCTGCGGATTGCCGAAGGCCTACCACAGGTGACTCATCTTAGGCTGCAGCTTGTTAACAATAGATGTTGTTGCATGTCATGCATGTGCGCAAACAGCTGCCCTTCAAACCCCTTCTGCAGGTTGACAACGCAAGCGCTACAAATGTAAGCATCATAGCAAGCTCCGTCTTCAGCATGCAGCTCATTCACGCTGCCCATTGGGAGGAAGGGCATCAAGTGGTCTTGTGCTTGTCAGGCATGTTGTGCTTGTCAGGCAGAACAGTTGGGTGAGAGTCTGTTCAGGTGCATATAGATTGGATCTGTTTTTGATCCAGAACAGCATAGAATGAGTTGTCGCAATGAATCTTCTCAGAATGCCGTCTGTCGACTCCCCTGATGAGTCCCAAAGACAGAACTTGTAGCGTCCGTTCTGTTAAACAGCTCTGTTGCTCATGGCAGCTGTTCTGTGCAGGATCTCAAGGAGGCAGTGTTGCAGCTGCACGGCAGTCTTGCTGAAAAGAGCGGTGAGCACATTCGGCAGCGGCGGCCACTGGTGCGCAAGGCAGCTGTGAGGGTTGCTGACGTGAAGCAGTACAACCCCCAGTTTGAGGAAGAGTATGTAGCCGGCAAGGACTATGATCCTGATCGGTAAGCTGACCCTTCTCCATGTTCATGCATGTATGTATGCGTATCCTGTAGCTGGTGTCAACCTTGTTGGACAGGAACCTGCTGTCCCATAAGGAGAACAGTCAAGCTTTTGATGGTGTGGTGTGGAGTTGATGGGTCTTACTGCGGTACACTATGTTTGCTGCAAAGTTTTCTTACACCTGAGAGATGATTTCATGAGCCTGCCAATTTATGACAATGCTTGTCGAGCATCTGAGGTTGTGCAGTCAGCATGGGCAGCCACATACTCAAAGTCAGCACTGTGGATTCATTACTATCCCAGCAGTGTTGGACGCTTTTGCTGTGAGTGTAGGGATCGGGCTGAGCAGAAACGCCTCATGCGTCAGCTCAACAAGGAAAGAAGAGGAGCGATGCGGGAGCTGCGGAAGGATGCTGTGTTCTTGTCAGATGAGAAAGATAAAGAAAAGGCGCAGGCTAAGGCAGAAAGAGCAGGGGCATTCCAGAAGAACATGTCATTTTTGCAGCAGCAGGAGTCCGACTTCAAGTCTGGTGGACAGGGTGGTATGTGGAAGAAAGGGAAGGGCAAGGGCAAAAGATGATCCAAGTATTGCAGATGGTAATATTCCGAAATGGAGTAGTGTCAGAACGCCATTGTATGACATTTCTGTACAAATTTTAAAAGCTTGACATGCAATTTTGTTGTCGGGAACATCTTCACAGAGAGAGAGAGAAGTGTTTTACATCCTTTGGACACAGGACACAGGACGTGTGCTGCATTCTTCGCCAATTGCAAGTCGCATCAACTCGAAAGCCTTAGTCACCCAGGGAGTCGAGCTGTCAGCTGGTCCGTTTGAAGCGATCATTCCAAGTCAACACCTGTTGACGGTCAGCCGCTGCCTGGAGATTGTCGTAGATTCTTGAATTAAGTGAGGCTGCTGCTAATGCCCTGCCATTACCGGTAGACCTTGTCTCTGGCCATTGAATATTGATGACCCAATCCACCAGATGTCATCAACGGAGGTGGATGAACGGTCGCCACTAACTCCTGGACGTAAGTTTGCCTGAAACAGCTGACTTGTGACGCGTTGCACGCACAAGTCAGAGTTTGTCAGCCAAGGACCTGACATGCAGAGTTTGAGGGCCTCAAAAGTGAACTTGAGCGTTTGCTTGTCAAAAACAGAGGACTCACCCGCTTGGCGTCACCAGACGCAGCCCAAGTTTCTGCGGCCAGTTCGGACGCTAGTCAGCAAGGGTCACGTAGGGACAGCAATGTCGACTCGTCACACTCAGCATCCCTGCAGCAGAGTTCACATAGCTCCCAGGGCAGTGTCGGCAGCAGCAGGCCTTTCTCTGATACATTTACAGATACAGCAGACAGCAACTTCTTGCACAGCACCTACCTCATGTCTGCTGCAGAGTGTGCATCACAGCAGCTCAACCATGATGTTGACCTGCTTCTCAAGCAGGTCGACAGTGTCATGGGCGCACCAGTGCTACAGCTCCCAGCATGGTTCACCAGGAAATCAGCAAACCCTAGCTGCACAGTGACAGAGTTGCAAACAGCAGACAGCGCAGCAGGTGAAGCATCCATGATCAGGGTTCAGCACAAAGTTCTCACTCCTAAAATCAAGGCCAGCTTCCTGTCACCGCCCAACCAGTGTAGCCAGCCCAGTTACTCTGGCACATCAGCAAGCCAATCGTCCCTGCATGCACCCCAAACAGCTGTAGTGCCTGAGACACAGGTACCATCTCCACCTTTCCAATCAGCAGCAGCAGCAACAGCAGCTAAAGTTGACAGGGCGTGTTCCTCAGCCACAGCCGGCTCGTGTGTTCCTAGCCCACAGCTGCCAGGTCATCAGCCTGACAACATGGCAGTTTTACATGTGGCTTGCTCAGTCTCACCCACAGGGTCACAGGAGACCCCCAGTACCATCAAAGGCAGCCAACTGGATCACAATGACATTGCTGACAGTCCCATGTCACCAGCCCAATGGCACACCAACCATCTAGCTGAGAGGGAAGGCTCTGACCTGTCCCTCAGTCCCTCATCTGGTGACAATCAGGCAGCATCCACGTCAGGACATGTTCACCGGCATGCGTCTGCAACTGACAGTGTGGCTGAGCAACACATGACTACTATGCATAGACAGAGTATGAAGCCAAGTGAGAGTAGTGGCTTGATCAAAGCAGCAAGGCACAGCCCCTTGCTCGGTGTTGATGAAGGCAATGATGCTGATGACCAGGCAGAGAATGTAGCACCTGGCTGGCACAGGCAGCCTCTGTCACATGTCAGCAGCATCAGCAGCATGGTGACCAGGGCTGCTGTACAGCAGTCTCATGGCAAAGACAGTACAGAGGAGATGAGTAGCTCCCCTGGGCAAGGGTTGCTTGATGAGACGGGAACTCATGCAAAGCTGCAGCTGCCAGCTGCTGTCAGGATGGGGTCCAGGAAGACTGCACTTAGCGTCAGGACACCCTTGAAATCTATCACAGAGGTGAGTTGGATTGCACAATTGATGTGAAGCCGTCTTATGACCTTCTCGGACATGAGCTGGCTGTCTATCTGCCAAAAGGGCTGCCATGCTTATCCATAGTACAGGCCTACATAGTCACAGCAGCCATTGACACCTAGATGCAATGTGATGAAACATTGTGCATCAGCTGATGTAACATTCAGCGTACATGTAGAAAGATGCTGCAGTTGATGTGCTTGGCGCCAATCCATGCATCACGTGCAGCACCTGCCTTCGTGTCACAACAATGCAGCATCAAAGCTCTGTGCGCGGGCATTTAGGTTCAAGTTGGTAATGTGAATTATGAGCACACTGTGCTGTCAGCTATCATGCTTGATAGTGGAAGCCCATATGTGGGGCCACAGCTGACTTGCACATTTATGAGCAGGTATATCGGCAGCACAGCATGGACAGATTTGATGCATACAAGCCCCATCATGCTGCTGCACCACAGACAGTAGGTGAGCCTCTGCCTGGTGAGTCCCCTTCAGAGAGGACAGGTCTGCCTTCTGCACAGATTGGGTGCCCACAGGCTGAGCCCCCTGGAAGGGCAGAGCCAATGGCAGGGCAGGTGGAGGGGTTGCAGGCTGTCCTGCAGGATAGCAGTGCTGCACTGCAGCAGGAGCTCATGACTGCAGAGGCCAGAATGGAGGTCTGGTTCTTAAACTCTTTGCTATCTTGCCGCGTTGACTGGTCTGGCATCATACACTTCCCTTGACTTTGTCCTGATTCTCTGTCTGATGTATTGAGGCATTGTTTGTTCCACCTAGAAATGTGTGTTGTTTTATCATGCATTCAAAGGCATACATGCTCTCCTCAAATTGGCTCATACACATAGTGTGGTGTGCTCTGCCCTCGCAAGCTTGCAAACTGGCGCACATCAGTAGCCTTCTCATCAAAAGTAGGATGAATAATGTGTGTCTCGTACCTGCCAAATGATTGGCACAGCAGTTGTGTGGCTGTATTCAAAGAGCTTCACGCAACAGTGCAACAACTTGGCCGTGCTGCAGACAGCACTGTAGTCTGTGAAATCGTGCAGGCTGTTCTATCACAGCTGGCAAGTGGTAGAGGGGCTGCATCGCAAGGGGATTGCGCCAAACAGCCCTGTCTGCCTGCTGACTCAGATCATGCACTTGCTTCACTGCAGCAGGAGACTGAAAGGTAGGGGTTTGCTCTGTGGGTCTTCATGTGCTTACAAATAGCCTATATGCATGCTGCCTGTCTTGCCTTGTTCTTGAGCCATTTCACTAACTAGGTTGCACAAATATGTAGCTAGACTGGCAGGATGTCAAACGCTTGGCAAGAGCTGTTGAGATGCTTGGTTGTGCAGCCTCTTCCATACACACAGTACCTTGCTTGGCATGAAACATCACAGCGAGAATCATGACATGTTTGCAGACTGGAGCTTGCAGCATGCGCATGTGCATGGCCTGGCCACTGCAATCTTGTTCAAACGCAACAGGAATATTTGCCTCCTTACAATTTTGACTTACTCTGAGGTTGCTCGGCCTCAGGCAAGTCTCAGAAGCAACTAAGAGCAGGCAGCAGCTTGAAGCCAAGGTGCTGCAGCTTGCTGGTGACCTGCAACATTGCACCAGCTTATTGTCGCGCTCTGAGGATGACCTTCAGACAAAGACGTGGCAGCTGCAGCAACTGCAAGCAAAGCTCACTGCCTGCTCAGCTGCTCTTGCAGAAGCAGAACAGAAGCTGCAAGCACATCCAGTCCAGCATGAGCTGCAGCAGCTCAAAATGAGTCGTGATGCAGCTTCTGGGGCAGCTGTCAGTGAAAATCACTTAGCAGCAGCTGCTGAAGCTGAGACACAGATGCTGAGAGAGCAGCTGCATGACTCAGTTGAGCTGCTAGATGAGGCAGAACAGCAGCTGCGGGCAAAGGTTGCTGAGGTTGATGAGTACAAGGCAAGCCTGCAAGAGACACAGCAGGAGTTGGAGCAGTCGCAGCAGCAGCTGCAAGAGGCGCAGCTGTTGGTGGAGGAGCATGCAGAGCTGCTGCAGCAGCACAACGAGCAGCTGCTGCAGGCACAGGAAGAGGTGCAATCCGCTGAAAGCAGGTATGTGTTGTCCGCTGAAGCGAGATTGTACTGCTTTCTTGAGAATGGCCAGACTATCTGTTTATTTTGCTTTATTACAGATCATCATCATGATGTTGAGCATAGTAAGTGGCTCAGGCTGAATCTGGTGCCAGTCAAGCAGAGAGTACACTTCCAATAATGTGCGACAGCATGCTTTTGCTTCACAAGCACATCTGGCTGGGGTTTTGAATGACAACTTACCCTATCAGCAATTGCACAAGCTCTTCAAATATTGCCTGTTTTGTGAAGTTCTGGTCAGGCCACAAATCAATTATTACAAATTTGTGTTTATACGTACGGCTCCTACGTCCATTGCATGGTATGTAACCGCTAATAGGTGATTTAAGATACCTGTAATGTCAGAACAGGTAAGTCTAATATACTGTGCAAGAAGTGTTACTTGGCAATTCTCAACAGCTAAAGAAAACGCGTGCTCTTGACACATCATAGGCACATAATCTAAACAATCGTGTGCTCAAACAAGACTCATGTGAGGTTACCACATGCAAAGCTGCAAAGCCTGGTAGCATGCCAGCGCCTGTGAATAAGCAGGCATGAGTAGCAGCTGAGCAATGCTGTGGACAGAACACAACCCTTGATAGCACAAAGCCCAGCATGGACGTTCTCCAATGGAGCTGTCCCATTTGCGTCTGCTGGCCGTAGGAATGGAGTTGTCACACCCAGGCTGCAGGCTTGGGCAACTTACCTACTTCAGGCAGGCAGCAACAGCTGAGCTGTTTTGTAGTAACCATGCTGACTCAGGCGCACTGTCACAACTCTCAAAGCCCCTTAGGCATAGATGTCTGTTTGCATGTAGGTATGCAGCTGCCGAGGCCAGGCGTCAAGCTGAGGTCACTGCACATGCTGCCACAGAACAGCAGCTGCGCAGTGCTGTGGGCCAATTGCAGACGCTAGCACAGCAGGGTCAGCCACAGGCGGTGTCTCAGACGCCTTCTGATGGGCGTCTGCAGGCTGCGCAGGCCAGATGTGACAGGGCTGAGGGCCACTCAATTGCCCAGCAGGGCAAAACACAGCAGGTGATGCTCGTGTTTTGTGCAAGCACCAAATGTGATTCTGCGGCTTGATGGAAAGTGGCTAGCATGGAAGTTATCGTGTTGCTCTGCTGGCTGAAGTGGTACTGCCACTGTCTGCCTCAGAGGCACATTCAGCTGATCAGGCATATGAAATGTGGCCTGGGCTGAGCTGCCAGTTTAACTTTGTCTATACTGGCAGAGTAACAACCACAAACATGATGATCGTATGCATTGCTGTGCATGCTCTTTGTAGATGACCCAAGAACTAGCAGGACTGGCAGATTGGCCTCTGACAGATACTCAATTTCCACCTGACTAGAACCTCTTCACAAGTGATGTGTATGCACAGCTGCCATTACGTGTGATGAAACCATGGAGGCAGTTTGTTCTGCTGGCCTGCATAATCAGCTGCATGATCACTTGTATGATCAGCTGCATGATAAGCTGGACGATGAGCTGCATGATCAGCTGGACAGTGAGCTGCATGATCAGGTGGATGATCAGCTGCACGACCAGGTGGATGATCAGCTGCATGATGCAGGTGTCGCGTCAGCTTGCCAGCAAGTGCGCGGAGCTGGTGCGGTGCCAGACAGAGCTGCATCAGGTGCAGCACATGCTGGCAGCTGCCTATGCTGCCAATGCTGCGCTGCAAGTCAGATTCAGACAGGCAAGTCAGCCAAGCCCTTTGCCCAATGGAACAGCCTGCAAGCGCTTGCCCATATGAACGTGCAGTTGCAAGAAGCATGTGCTGAGGACGCTGTGATCAAGTCCACAGCGTCTAGACTTTTTGACACATATTGTTTTCTGTTCCCAGCAACTTGCAACGGTGTCGCTGCTAGAAGCATGCATTGCTGACTTTGACACCTACAGCACAGCACATCAGACATGCATCATGGCCCTGAAGATGACCCTGTTTCAGGGAGAAAACTCATAAAAGGCAGTGGATGATATTTGTCAGAATTGCTAGTCCTGACTGTTGTAGTGTGCTCCTGCAGAGGGGCTCAAGCATGACGCAGTCGCCAGAGCAGCTGCCTGCTTCTCCATCAGTTACCACTCCATGCAGGCATTCAAACGGGGATGCAGTCACGCCTCAAGCATCACTGCAAGCTCCAGGCACAGGCACACCTCTTCTTCTGTCTGGTCATACCAAACAGCACTCACTGGCAGCGGCCCTTGCCAGGGCTGCAGGGATCCGCATTTCTGCATCCAGAATAGATCCTGAGACCAAGGTAGGTCTGAGGGCAGATGAAAGCCATGGGCCCTCCACAGCAGGCACAAAGGCATTTGGGTGGAATGGCCCTCTGGCAGCAGAAGCAACACAAGCCTCAGATGCCTCAGCTGGTCCCCAACTTTCTGGCAGTCACACAGCTGGCTTGGAATGTGCGAGACAATCAAGACGTGCTGGCCCACAGCTGGATGACAGGCATGTGGCTGCTGATGCCGCAGCTGCAGGCAGGCAGGATGATGTCACAAGCAGCGCATCTTTCGACAGTTGGAATAGCAGGCGGCGCAGTTACAGCGGCGCAACAGCTTCCACATCTCATGCTGCTTGTCACACCGTTGTGCACCCTGGCTTGTCACCTGCACCTGTAGGCACTGCTGAGGCGGTGGCCACCACTGCTGTCTTTGCTCAGCTTGCAGGGCCTGCCATGTCAGCTACCAGGTCGACTTCACAGGCAACCACAGCAGCAGGTGAGACCGCACCTAAACGAGGCAATGAGCGAGTCTGGGAAAGCACAGAGAGCATGCCTACCAATCCTCTTTAGCCACGCAACAACATGCAGGAGTAGCTTGGCAAGACACCAACACATGCAAACTGACTCTGCACAAATGTCCCTGCCTTGATCCTACGTGTTGTATTGCTACACAGAGACACAGTCCTCCAAAGGATGTAGGTGTCCTCCAACAGACGTACCAGACAACCAGCTACTTTTGATGCTCATTCAAGATGTATGTTAGCAGGACTGCTAGAGAGTATAGGCTTGTCATGTCACATCACTTCACTCCTGCTGTATAAGAAGAAGTTGCACATGTTGGGCACTGTGCAGGCAGCCTGGCGAATGACAGAGTTGGTAAGCAAGGATGTATGCAGCATACACAGTGGTTGCTGGCTCAAGTGCAGCAGGCAGTACTCACGCCTGGCAGCAAACACAGCGCCAGACATGCCAGAGCAGCGCCTGTGTCACAGGCTGCAGCCAAGAGTGAGTCATTGTAAAGCATGTCACAAGTGTGCTCTGCATGCATGCATGCATGCATGTATACATCATGTGCACTCGCCATGTGCTGTTCAGCTTGACTGCCATGGACGCAGCTTGCACAGCGACGGATTACAACAGGCACAAGCATTCAAAGACGCATGTTTACTGTCTGCACAACCTCCGCGGCACCAACAGAAGTCAGGTGAGGCCTTACAGTCAGCAGCCTGACACCATGTAACATCGAATCTCCAGGACTGAATTTGAGATTCTCTGTTGAATCTTGTGTCTGATCTTTGTCTGGTCACATTGCAAATGTCCTTGCACAGCTGTCTTTCTGGCGCATAGCGCACAAGTACACTTCGCTTGCCGTAGGTAGCGCAGGCTTGCTCCAGGCAGTCATCTTATCACCATCATTCTTGACAAGTGGTTGTGGTAGCACATCCGCAGGGCTTGCCTAAGCACATGCTAGCAACCAGTTTCCCATGGGCGGCTCTATCCAACACACATATGGATGAGCCACTCTGACGTAGCAGTATTATGCTGATGAAGGTCATGTGTCAGATAATGGCTGGAGGGATCTGAACAGTCATTCAGCCCTAGCACCTGGCATGCACAGGAGCCACGCTGTCTTGAACCCCCCAGCCACCCCAGTCAGTCAGCAAGGCAGCTCTGGGCCATCTCCATTCTCCGTCAGAGGCAGGCTTTCTCCATCAGGAGCTGTTTCACCGATGGGCTTCCACCCTGTCATTGTTGCTGCCCAGCGTAGGATTGCTGTCTCCCACAGCTGGGGTGCTGACACCTCTGCCCTGGCAACTGCATTGGCTGGCCTCAGGTGATCAATTGTGCAAGGGTTGCGAAGCCTTTTTGTTCTTATTTATGCGCATATTCCTTTGCATATGACACGTCAGGCTGATTTCCCAGAGGGGTACAGACTGCAACATGTAACACCCCCTGTAAATGTAATACCCCTGTAAATGTAATCATCCTGTAAATGTAATACCCCCTGTAAATGAAGTACCCCCTGTCCATGTCTCCAATTTGTAAGTGAGTGTTGCCAAGAGCCAGCAGTTGAGCTGGTCTGTTCATCATCTCACAGGGTGGACAACATGCACCTGGACACGCTGGACTTTTAGCTCCCAGCCCGTAACATATTCATCCAAAGCCATACGGTGTGTTACGGGACGGGAACTGAAACTTCGATGGTCAGCATGCCCAGGTTTGTATTATCCACTCTGTTACAGCTTCATGACAGCTTTCTGCATGCATCAGTGCTTGCGCACTCGCATGCTGATTGGCCAGAGGAGGCGTTCTGTTGATATAAGTCACGATGGCAAAATATAATATCCATGTATGCTGCAGGTCTCATGACAGTCTCAGCAGCCAGGTTGTTGATGATCGATTTCCAATATAGCAGCAATAGCGGTGTGTCTACTTGTATCACATGCAGCAAAATCACTCCCTCAGCTCGCTTTCGTACAAAACAGTGTTTGTTGTCTGGCAAATGAGTGTTGAGGGTGATGAAAACGTAACTTTGTCAGCTTGCAATTGCCTCTTTGGCTTCTGTGAATTACAGTGCACTCTCAAGATACATTTTGATGGTATATGTCCAGTCAAATTTGATGAGAGACACTCCCTAAACTCTTGCTCACCTCACAACTCGCCTCACGTTTCACCAGCTCTTTAAGTCGCTGCATCCTTGAGGACAGTGCGCAGCATCATGCCAAGGTTGCAATTCAAGGATTTAGAGTTCATGCACAGCAAAGCACAACATGAGTATCTCTATTGACGCATTTGCTTTGATCTGTTGACGCGAAGCGCTTCGGACAGCACCAGCCCGAATAGATGCAGTTCACGAAGCATGGGCAGTGACTACACCTTGCGAAGCAGAAGGACCAGCCGACCTTTGACTCGTAGGACTGCGGTATATGCAGTAGTTGCCCCGCTAGCTGTCGTCTTTCTTGTCGTTGGCTTGCTCCGGAATCACACAGAGCTTCCGAGCACAGTAAGGCAGCTTTCATCGGGCCTCACAGATCCTCACGACGCTTACGGCAGCTACTCCATCAATAGCATCCAGCAGACGAGCGGCAGTCCTCCTGCGCCGTGTCCGCCGTGTGTGCAAAACCCCACAAGCAATTTGGTTGATAGTCAGCACACGCCGTTGAATCTCTCTCAGTCTGTAGACCCAAGAGGCAACAGCACAGGCCTTGCAGCTCAGGCGTTAGGCACAACTGGAGAAGCTCTGCCTAGTCTTTTCTTGTTCACGGGTGTACTGTCAGGCAGAGGGTATCGGCACAGACGTCTAGCTGTTAGGGAAGCCTGGGCAAACAAGGCCCAGATACCTGGGGTGTCTGTGGCAAGATTTATACTCAGTGAAGATGAGAGAACGCCACAGGTAGCCTGTTTTGCTGCAAATACATGCATGGCACATTGCCTCTGCCAAGCGATTTGGCTGGCCACAAGCTGCATGAGATGCAAAGCTGACATGCTTATGCAGGTGACAAAGGAGGTGGATCAGCACTCAGACATAGTCTTTGTGAACCACAAAACAAACTACAAGTCCATTCTTTTCAAGACCTACTATGTGCTAGAGTATGCAGTCACAAACTTCGATGTCAAGTTTGTACTCAAGACAGATGATGATGCATTCATCAACATTGCACCCCTCATGAGTCAGCTGCATCTGCTCTGCATAACAGAGGAGTGCAGAAATGAGAGAATATACATGGGCAGAATGGCAAAGGAGAGCGAGGTGCTCCTGCAGCCTGGTCACAAGTGGAACAACATCATATTTCACAACCACACAGGTACACCAGTTCACATTCCAAAACTGTGCTGCTGGCCTGCATCTGGCATGTGCTGCATGTCTGCATACAGGTGTGCCGCCTCATTGCACTGGGCCCTCTCTACCTGTTTAATACATGTACAAGCAGACACATAGACATACTGCACATTGACATCAATGGCATGCCAAGACCTTCTGTTTCTTTGACGCATGTGCAAGCTCAGCGCTGTCACAATAAAATAGGTACCAGCCAGCTCATGTGTATGCAATCATGAGCAGCAACAGTACCCTGAGATTCCTGCCTCAAACACAAAGCAGCACCAGTCACTGGACAGAAGCACCGGTCATTGGACAGTTCCACCAATGATTGGACATTTGCACCTGTCATTGGATGTTTGCACCAGTCATTGGACAGTTGCACACTGCTCTGACAGGCCTGCGCACATACCCCACCTATGCCATGGGAGGAGGCTATGTCCTGTCAGGAGATGTGGCAAACATGCTGGTCACTGTGAATCTCAAGATGAAACTCAAGTTCACACCCATCGAGGACGCCACTCTGGGCTTCTGGCTGATGAGCATGGACTTGCGGCACATTGACCACCGCAGGTTCCACACCTGGGCCGCCCCCTGCTGCTTCAAGCCCCCCATGCGCAGAGAGGGCCAGCCAGTTGTCACCAGGTACACCATCCCTGTCCTAGCGTAACAGACATACAGGCCTGTAATACAGTATATCTGAGTATAAGGGAGCTCTGTAATGACACTGGTCGTTGATGTGAGGCCTGATATAGCTTTGAGACATGGGGACATGTGATGCGTGGCTAGAAGTGTTAACTGAGATAAGCTGAACTGCCAACATAGGATGTACGGATAATAAGGTTTTAATTAGGGTGTCATGTGACAAATCACCTGTGCTTTGTGCACATGCTACTGTTCGCGTGTGTTGGGCCGTCCAAGCATGTGTCATGTATTCTCCTGAGTGAGTTGCACACGCCCATTCTGCTCTGCTTCTGGCGATGCAGGTTCATGTGATGCACATGTACCTGTCTTCTGTTAGCACGGCTGGTGTCTCAATAGTCAGTGCAAGCAGCTTGGTTTTGAGCTAAGCAGCTTTATGCCTTCATGACGGAGCCGAGAGCAGCGTCAGCGCAGAATAGCCCACTGACTTTGTATCAGGGCATCAGATGCTTGAAGTAGGTTCAGCTTGGCAGCACTGCTCCTATGTTGATTTGTATTAGGTCGCATCACCCAGCAAGCAGCCGAATAGCAGCCGGATGTGCAGGACGAATGTCTGCATGTTGGAAAAGCAGAGTTGTAGGTAGCATGCTGCATGATGACCTACAGGACCTTGATGTCGCCGAGCAGGTTCATGCTGCAAGAGGACATTGAGGACGATCTGTGCAGTGACGACCCGTGGCTGGTGCTGCACAAGATCGACAGCCCCACCAAGATGCGGTTTGTGGGCAACAAGGTGGCACAGTGTGATCCCTCCACTCTGAACTCCAGCAAGCTGGCTCCCAGTATAGCGCGTTATGTCGGTGCTGAAGGTGACAGCCCCACGCTGTGCTCGTCAGTGTGTATGATCGATATGCTTGGAGCAACAGTGGTTTGGCTTAGAATGACTTGTGAATCCACTTCATCAACCTCAAACCGTAGTTATAGACTCATGACTGCTTTACAATGCGTACCACATTGGCTTGAGGTTGATGAGGACATCTCAAGTAGTTTTGAGCCAAACAGTGGCTCACATATGGCTGATAAGCTCTTGAGCTGCAGCTGCAGTTATCTCATGCTCTGCTTGGACATGCCACCATTGTAGACTGGTACAATTGCATGGGGTCAACAGCAGTTTTGAGCGTAGCTGTGGATGGCAGAGACAGGGTTGATGCATTGCTCAACTCAGCACATCAACTCGTTGCTCAAGAGTGCGTCTTTGGCTGGTGCAGGTGCTGCAGATGCCGAAGCAGAGGAGAAGGAAATGCAGCAAGCCGCTCTAGCCGCTCTGGCAGCTGCTGCAGAAGGTGCTGACAGTACTGAGGGCACTGCTGCGCGGCCCCCACCAACCCCATCAAAGCACAAGCTGTCAGCTGACCTGCCAGCAGCTGCTGTGGCGGCTGCTGCAGCTGGCCAGCATCTGGATGGCGAGGCCGTCGAGGACAAGACTGTTCTTGATGACAAGTCAGCTGCACAGAAGCTGTCTGAGCAGATTGTTGAGCAAGTGAAGCTTGGTACCAGTGGGTTGGACAGTGCAACAGGAGCTGAGCAGCAGATGGCTGATGAGGGACAAGATGGGCAGGCTGTTGGTCAGGTGCAAACTGTTGAGGAGAAAGTGGCAAAGACTAGTGGGGAGGCACAAGCTGCTGAACAGGCAGGCGCAAGGCTTGGCAATGAGGCAAAAGCTGCTGAGCAAGCACAAAACAATGAGCAGGCACAAGCGGTTGAGCAAGCTCAGGCCGTCAAACAGACAGAAGACGTCCTCGCAGTGCACGACGCTGGTCAAGCGCATGCAATGGATCAGGTGCAAGCTGCTGAACAGGTAGCTGCTGTTGATCCAACTGCACTACAGGATGCATCTTTATTGCAGCAGCAGCAGCAGCAACAGCAGCAGCAACAGCAACAACCGCAGCAGCAAACAGATATCATCACATCTGACAAATTGTTACAGCAGCAACTAGCCAGTCAATCACAGCAAGCACAGACTACATAAGTATGTTGGCTTTGTACTGTCAAGCTTTGTGCTGCCGTTCTGGTGCGTTTTGCAGTGTTGAGAGTGTCATAGTGTCCCTTGTTGAAGGTCTCCTTGTGACTTGCAATTCCTTAGACTTCTGTGACATTTTTACCCCATTGTCCCGTTGGCATGGCACTGTACAATCAAACAATGCCTAAAAGACACAAGGACTGAGTCGAAACGAATGCCATCTTGCCACATTACATTGTCTGCAGCCAGTGTTCGAGATATTGAAAGCGAATCCACTGCCACGCCTCCTAGCAGCTGTATTACTGGCCATTTGCCAATTTCACACGGCGCAAGAGCATTTTAGAGCTTCTGAACTGGACTATGCACGTAATACTCGAATGTAATGCATGGTTACATTGCGACAGAATGCGGACAAGCAGGACATGCAATAACTTCACACCTGAGCAAGAGGACGCAGTACGCAGGCCATGCAATTTCATCTGAACGTCCCAATGGGATGTCCCCATTTGAGCCTTGGACAAAGAGTGACCTCAACGGTGGTAAATATGCAAGCGCACAGATCAATCTTGCAGCACATATGGAGACAGTCTACGGAACACGCCCAACTGGAAAAAATGTCAATATGAGAGCATCTCTAAAGTGGTCGGGACATCAATGTTTGTTGACGGGCTACCTAGCGAGACAGACCTAAACACAGACCTAAAACCCAAACAACCTGGCAAGTTGTCCTTGCCTCCAACAGACCAGACCATAGCATGAACTGACAAAGCATACAAAGCATGCCGGTGCCCTTAAATATATCAGTCATTGTACATACAAAATAGCGCCTGTACAGGCGAATGGCAATGCGGATGTGAATCACGGCACCACAAGTTCCTTGGTGCCAGATCCAAACTCGTGAAATCCCAAATGAAACAACCTGCACTGCAAATTTTGTAGCATGGGCTTTGCCAGAGACACAGAGCACTGCCAGCATTCATGCGAGCAATGTGCTCTCAATTAACATGCACTGTCCTGCTTTCAGCAGCAGAGGCTGCCTTTTCGGTTGATGGCAGAGCTTTGCCCAATCCAGTAGCCTCCTTGACACGACGCCAGATTTCAGCAGCTATCATGCCCTTTTCCCGAGAGACACCAGTCATGATGTCACTGTTTTCTTGTGCCCTCCTGATCAGGTATGGCAGCACATCTCCCACAGGCCCAAACGGCACATACTTGTATGCCTGCAATGCCTTAAAATGTCAGTACATAATTTATAGAGCAGAGTCAGATGCAAGGCATCAGCAACACGCAAGCAGCAATCCTGGTGTGATTATGCGATGAAAATGTGCAGCCTTGCACAAGTGGAAGTGCTACTCATCAAAACCAAATCTGGCAACTGAATGGTAAGGCACCTCACACAACAACAGAAAGCAGATCACAAGCCTGCAGCAGAAGGCTCATGCAGCAGCACAACACACTTGCTCCTGACCAGCCTCAGCAGGTTGCCTCTTGAGGGCTGACCGAAGCAGCCCCTGAAAAGGACGAAAGTGGAACGAGCCAGTTGTAAGATGCTCACCCGGTAGCCATTACGGCCCAGAATGAAGGTGAGGTGGTCGGCCATGCCCAGCAGCTGGCCAAAGTAGATGCCACTCTGCTGTGGCTCCACACCCAGCTCATGCATCAGAGACACTGCGCGCTCAATGCTCTTCTGGTTGTGAGAGGCAATCATGACTTCTGCGCCCTCATCATGGCACACCCTCCCCAGCAAGTCTGCGCACCTGCACGGTCAGCATGGCTTGTCACCACTTTCTCATAGACAGACAAGCTCACAATGTCAAAAACAGACAAGCTGGCTAACTTCTCCCAAACACACTGGCTGGCTGAATGGTACCAAGAGTGTAAAAAGGATAAGATGGTGAGCCAAGATAATGCTTGAATATGATGCAGCACTGTAGGTGATGCTAGGTTGATAACAGCAGGACAGGACTACAAAGAGCAGCAGCTAATCACACAACAGAGCCGGTGACACTGCAGATACGATATTGTGCTCACCTGTTGTAGTTTGCATGAGTCTCCTCAAGGCTTTCCCAAACTGGGGAAGGAAACTTGAGGTCTACAGCACGCTGTCTCTCCAGGTACATGTAGGCACCACGCACCAGCTTGGCGCCAAACTTGAAGCCTTCACGGCGGGAACGCTCAATGTCAAGGTTCATGCGAGCCCATGAATCCTGCACAGTTGGGTTTAAATTCAGGATTGAGGATTTATATTCAGGATTGACAATTCAGGGTGTAGTTTAGCTTGCTGATTGCACCCACGTGGCACATTGTTGCAAACAAAAGGCTTGAGAGTGACGACGATCCAGTTGGGGGGACCATGTCACGCAATGGTACTCAGAGTGCTTTTCCAATAGAAGCGACAGAGCTGTCTGTTGCATTCTCCGATGAACAGACTGTCATGAACATTGTGGCTGATGCCCACAAACAGCAAGTCCCTTAACTTGCTACCTCTCAAAGCTCCATTAGAGTTGCTGACACAGCTATGTGCAGGACTCAGCGGCCTAACATGCTGCTGCAGCTCAATGCTGGCAACATCACGCATGACTTATGTGGTTGGAACTTACAGCTTGCACGAGTGGTCCACCAGCACTTTAGTGAAGCAGCACACTGGTGTGATGACAAGGACAAGCGCGCGAAGCAGCACACCTTGAGGTAGCACTGGTAGGTGTTCAGAATGACCACTTCGTCCTTGTTAAAGCGGCGTTGAAGCTCAACAGCAGCATGGTCAATGGCAGGCTGGAAATAACTGTGTTCAGCATCCACCATCAAACGCACTCCCCTCTGCATGAAGTACACGCATGTCAGCTTCAGTTGTGAAGCACAATGCTAATGAGTGTGTGTATCCTTACGGCATGCCATGAAACCACATGGTGATCATGCCAAACAGGGTAGACAGCACTGTATCATCATTATTTGACAATGCTTGCTGCAACATGAATGGCAGTTATTGATCAGCCTGTGAACACAAAGGCCGAAAGGACCTTGCCAGGCACTTTGCAGCACTCTACACAATCCTAGTCGTTGAACAGCACAGCGCAACAGCTCTGCAGTGATGCAGCAATGTTGTACAGCCACACAGCTTTGATTGCAGACCTTGGCAGCAACTTCCGCAATATTGTACAGTCTGTTCATCATGTTATCCAGTAGCTTGAGCTCATCTTCGCTCAAGCTGCTGAGGTAGAGGGGCCCGGGCGCACGGCAGGTCTTGATGATACTGGGAATGTCCTGCGAACCATTTCAGCAGTCAAAATCCTGGTTCATCGCGACCTGTTTATAATGATTTGTGCTGTAAACACCTTGGGATGGGTCATGATGATCGGTGAAGGCTTGACTGGTGTCCCCAAGCAGATGTGTGACAGATGCTGCATGCAGGAATGGACTGTTAGCCAAATGTTGATTGCAGCAGAGTGCAGGCATGAGACACAACAGTACTGCACACAGGCTGGTGGACTCCTCTGCGGCATCACATGGCAAACGATGTGAAGGTGCCTAGGGAAGCAGAGGGAGCAAGGGGAACATGTCCTTATGTGAAGCTGGGTACATACAGGATCAAGCTACTGTGCAAGAGATGACACCTGCAGCTTGATGCTCTGACTCCAGCCCAGGTAGTCTACGTAACCAGTGTTGTCTGGATCCAGGTAGTGAAACATGCGCTCAGTACGTTCCTCAGTCGCATCTGTGAACATCTCATTATACACCTGCACAGCATCAACACTGTTGCACACATACCTTGTGAGCCCTAATGAGCAGCTGCAGCTTGACAGCTGTGTGGGCTAATCACAATGGCAGCAAATGGCTATGCTGGAGTTTGAATGGCAGCCAATGGAATCATGCGGAAAAAGCCACATATGTGGCTGCTGGCTCACCTTGATAAACTCCTCTCGTGTGATGACATTGTTCATGTCCAGGTCAAATTGGCTGAACAGGTTGCGAATGGCCATGAGACCAGCTGCAACACGCTCTAGGAGCTTGGGATTGCCCAGCGCAGTGATCTGCACATGAACACAACCAAGGGTCACTCCAAAAGGAAGTTCATCGGTGGCAGCTATTGCCCAACACTGTGAGCAGATAAGCGCCTGCAGTGATCATGTCAGACAGATGCAACCATGCAGCCAAATGTGCAGCAATGGCTTGATTGCAAATCAGTCTGAAGGCTCATGACCAGGAGCAGCACAAAAGCTGACTTGCAAAGGACTGCACTCAGCACAGTTGAGGCACATGCTAGGC
>JAABUO010001356.1_pt1 | contig 32522 bp, 26 predicted proteins | sample 5559291 | NCBI WGS metagenome assembly JAABUO01 (sample SAMN10711878, study PRJNA513372) | rock metagenome | isolation source: Antarctica rocks | place: Antarctica: Victoria Land, Finger Mt sud | reverse complement strand
TACGTGCGCTATCGGCTATGGCGCACGCAGGGCTTGTGGCAGCGCATCATTGATGTGCTCGGTCCCCAAAGCGTCCCTCCCTGATCATAGCTAACGGTCACCGGAGGCGAAGTGTCGCTGTAGGGGCTGTTATACGGACCCTTGGGAGGCACTACTAAAGTCGTGAGCCCGTGGTTATTGGTGGAACTCGGAGGGTCTTCAACACAGACCGTCCAGCGCGATGCGTCGGGTCACTTCTGGTTCACCCCCGGCCTCGTTCGCGAGCCGGGACGGCCTGTCGCATTGGCGTGCCCTGGCCTTATCCGCAATGAGCGTGTGCTCTACGCGACGAACCTGGGCTGGCCTGACGACGCCGATCCCGCGCGTGAGTTGGGGGTAGAGCGGATCGCCATCGTTGAGAACGACGCGGTTGCCGCCGGCCTCGGCGAGTCCGTGCTACGGTCCCGGGGCCAAACGCTCGTCGATCTGCTCTACGTCGCCCTCGGCACAGGGGTCGGGAGCGCCCAAATCATTGGGGGACGGGCGCGCGACCTGGACCTGGGGCATCGCTACGTGGGCGGCGAGGTCTACTGCAGCGGTTGCCGCAACGTCGGCTGCCTGAATGCCTATCTCTGTTCACAACACCTCCCGGCGACGCTGAGCCCGGACGACCAAGCCTTTGTGGCGCGCACCCTTGCCGGCGCCTTAAGAGCTATGGCTGTCGATGAGCGCCTGCTGCTGGTCCTGGGCGGCGGCATCGTGCGCCGCTATCCGGCCATCGCCACGCTCCTGGCCGCCCTACTCCCGAACCCGACTGGGCTCACGGTCGCCCCTATCGAGGCAAAGTCAGCTGCGTACGCTGGATTGGACCACCTCGCTCGCCTGTACGAGGCGGATGCAGGCGAGAGTCAACAGTTATCTGGGGCGTTGTAGGTTTTCGTCAGGAACTTAGCGACAGGCCGTCAGTGCCGAAAGGCTCCATTCGCCACCCATGAAGGCGCCTCAGGCTGGCTTCCATCTGGCGATTTCAAGCCGGTTTGATGCCCTCCGGCACCGGTACCGACGCAATCAACAAAGTACCGATTAGGCATGCCCGCCGGCGGTCACGGCGCCGATGGTCACCTGCGGTATGCCGTCGAGGAAGACCCCGATGCGCTCCACCTGGTCGTCGAGCGCGCGGCGCTGCGTGGCGGTGAGGCGGTCGAACGGCTCTATCGTGATGGCGAGTGTGCGGCCGACGCGGCGCTGGCTCCAGACCCCGGCGACGATCCCGTCGATGAGCAGCACGGGAAAGTTGCCGGCCTGCCCGCTGGGGCTCAGCGCCCGTTCAGCGGCCCGGCCGGGGAAGAGCAGCGCGCGCGGCTGGCAGCCCACCACGTAGGCGTCGAAGTAGGGCAGCAGCCGCACGCCGTGGGGCGCCGTGGACGGCGCCGTGGTGTCCCCGGCCGCCAGCCAGGCACGGGCGCCCTCGACCTCGACGGGCTGTAGGTCACCGGAGAGGGCGTCGAACAGGTCCGTCGCCCAGCGCCGCGGCGCCCCCAGCCACTGCGCGACGTGCTGTGGCGTGGCCGGTCCGTACGCATGCAGATAGCGCCGGATGACCGCGGCGAGGGCGGTTTGTCTCTCGGCCGGCTGGAAGCCGGGCAGCCACCGGCGGGGGGTGGTGTAGGTGACGTTGCGGCCTCGGTTGGGGCCGAAGCACAGCGCGCTCCGGTGCGCCGCCGTGGTGATGGCCTGGCGCCACCGGGGCCACATCCCCTGGAAGGCGGGCATGACCAGGTCCCCGGCCCATGGGCCGGTGACGGCGATGACCGCCGCGCTCAGTTCGTCGACGGTCAACGTGGCGTCGTCCAGCGCGACCGCGATCGCCGCGACGACCTTGTCGATCTGCGCGGGCGTCAGCCGGACATCCTGTGGAAAACCGCTCGGGGACGGCGGGATCGCGGACAGCGCGCCGGTCCACAGCGGCAGGTCCCGCGCGGGCAGCAGATGCACGGTGCCGCGTGGCCCGAACGTCTTGACCAGGCTGCGCTTGGTCCACAAGGCGTCCCGGATCTCCGCCCGCGTGACAGCGGCGAGCCGCAGCCCGATGGATAGCTCGGCGGCGGACAACACCTGGGCGTGCGCGCCGCACATGGCGCCGACGATGTCGGCCGGCCGAGCGTTTTGCGCGGGCGTGGACAGCGCATGCCGGTCGAGCCGTCTGCCACAAACCTCGGCCCAGGACAGGTGGGTCACCGCGGTCGAACGGTTGGTCATCGCACAGATCTCCCTCACAGCACACGACTGGTTATGTGCAGAGTCGTACCAAACGTCTCCTTGCGGCTGCATCGGCGCGGTGATAGCGTTAAGATGAAGCTAGTATAAAGGGGACGTAAAGGGTGACAGGGTGACGATGATGCAGGATCAGGGATACCGGGCGGAGACCGGCTTCGCCGCGACGCTGCGCGCAGCGGTCGAGCACATGCGCGACGCCAGCGGCGCCGACATCGTGGCGCTCTACCCATACGACGAGGCGACCGACAGCTTCTACGCGCCCGTCGCGATCGGGCTGCCCGACAGCGACCTCGCGCGCGCCCTCCCCGATCTGGCCGGCCAGTTGCGCCGCTTCCGCGACGACGAGGCCGAGCATAAGACCCCCGACGATCTCCAGCCCGCGCAGTACGGACCCAGCGCCTGGCTCCTGACCACGCGGCGCCCGCTCATCACCGGGGACGCCCAGCGCGACGCCGGCAATTCGTTCGTGCGCCGCCACAAGATCTACGCCATCATCGCCCTCCCCCTCCTCGTCGGCGGACGCACCGTCGGCCTGCTCTATCTCAATTATGTCGACGGCGCGGAGGGCAAAGATCGCGTCGACGTGACCGACGCCGCCCACCTGGACGCCGTCAAGAACGCGGCGATGGAGACGGCGCTCGCGATCGATGCGGGGCGCCGCGCCGAGGAGGCCGCGACCCTGCGCGACCTGAGCGACCTCGTCGGTACCTTCGTGACGCTCCCCTCCGGCACATCCGGGGACGACGCGGGGCGCCTGCACCTCGAGACGGCCTTGCAGCGCGTGCTCGTCGCGGTCGACCTCGACGCCGCCGCGCTCTACGCCCCTGACCCCGGCGGCTCCCGACTCATCCTGGTAGCCAGCTGCGGTTGCCCCGATCTGTCCATCCACGCCGCGACAGTCCCCACGGCCGCGGGTGCGGCGCTGGCCGAGGAACAAGATCTCGTCGCGGCGCTCGCCACGCAGGGCCTCCATCCACTCGCGACCCTCTTGCCGCGCGGGCAAGCCTCGGGGGGCGTGCTCGTCCTGGCCGACCGCGACCAACTGGCGCTGCAGCGCCGCGTCCCCAGCAGCCGCGCCATCCTGCAAACCGCGGCCGATCTCGTCGGCGGCCTGCTCGACAATGAGCGCCTCGTCGAGGCGCTCGACGAGACGAACCGCACGCTCGGCGCCGTGACCCGCCTCTCGACGCGCCTGTTGCAGCCCGGCGCGACGCAAGCGCAGGCCCTGCGCATCGCCGTCGCCGCGCTGACGGACCCGGGCCTGCCCGAGCTCAACTTCGAGTTCGCGGCCATCTTCCAACTCGATACCACGCCCGACGGGTCGCTGGTCGTCTGCGCCAGCGCCGGGGCCACGACCTCGGCGGAGATCGACTCGGCGGCCGATACAGGCGACGGGGCCGACGGCACGCGGCGCGTTCCGCGCTGGGTCGCGCCGACCCGGCGCGTCCTCGATCCGCACGATGTCGTCGCCTACGTCGCCACACGGCGGCGCGCCGTCGTCGTGGCGGCGCTCGACGCCCCCGACGACGCCCTCTTCGTCACTGGCTATCCCGAGAACCGATTGGAACGACTCGATATAACGCTGAAGGGGCAGGACGGCACGCGCGCCGGCCACGTCCACGCGGCCCGCCTGCGCGGCACGGCCGACCGGGCGCCCCTGCGCGCCGCGGGCGACGCCGGGACGAGCGTCGCCTACCGCGCGACCGACGAGTTCGTGCTCGACACCGACCTCTTCAACACCTACGGTCACGCGTCGCTCGTGCGCGTCTTCGTCCCGTTCGGATCCGACAGCGCCGGTCAGCGCGCCACGGGCGTGCTCGAGGCTGGGTTCCACATCTCGCACGAGCGACGCCTCGAGCGGGTGCAGATCGAGGCGCTGCGCGCCTGCGCCGCCACCGTGGCGGTGGCCGTGGAGACGGCGCGGCTCTACGAGGACGTGACACAGCGCGCCCGCCAACTCGAGACCGTCACCGAGATCGGGCGCGTCATCGCCGCCTCGATCGACCTCGACCAGACCCTCACGCTCGTCTCGCGCAACGTGGCGCGCGCCGTCGACGCCTCGATCTGCCTTATCGCGCTGCTCGAAGAGGACGGCTCGGCCTGGTACGGCGCCGCCGCGTCGGAGGCCGAGGATGCGTGGCGGCAGCGGCGCGTCGAGCGGCCCGAGCACTCGATCGTCTTCGACGTGGCCGACCGCAAGCGGCCGATCGTGGTCGAGGAGGCCCTCACCTACGAACGCGGCTCGCTGCACTTCGCGCGCGTGCTCGGGATACGCTCGCTCATGGTCCTGCCCCTCGTCGTCAGCGGCGAGGATGGGGCGATCGGCGCCGTCATCCTGGGCCAGCGCGACCGCCAGCGCATCTTCACAACCGAGGAGGTCGAGCGCGCCGCGGGGCTCACCGGCCAGGCCGCGATGGCGATCTACAACGCGCGTCGACATGCGCTGGAGGAGGAGGAGCAGCACATCCAGAAGGATGTCGTGCTCGTCGGCTTCGGACAGTGGGGCCAGAAAGCCTACCAACACCTGCTGCTGCTCAAGAACTTTTTCAACTTCCGCACGCACATCGTCGAGGGCGAGCGACCCGGCCGGCGCGAGGCGCTGGCCGAAGCCGAGGCGGCCGTCATCGCCAACGGCGACCTCTTCTACTGGGACAGTCCGAGCGCGCCCGCGATACGGGCGCTCGAGACCGAACTCGAGCCGAGTTGCTACGTCATCACCTACATCGCGACCCCCGCCGAGACGCACCTGCCGGTGCTCAAGGGCTACTATCCGCTCTCCAACGTCGTGCTGATCGAGAAGCCGCTGGGGGCGCCGCCGGAGGAGTATCGCGCCTTCCTCGACCGCACCGACGGCTCGGTGCAGATCGTGGCCGCCGACCACTACTGGTTCAAGACCGAGGTGCGGCTGCTGCAACTCCTCCTGACCGAGGAGCGTAACCTGCGCGCCTTCCTGGAGGAGATCGAGGAGGTCGAGATCGAGATTCTGGAGGAGCAGGCGCCGGGCGGCTCGGGCGCGCAGATCGGGATGATCGCCGACCTCGTGCCGCACGCCTTCGCCATCCTCTCGCTGCTGACCCCGCTCGACCGACTCAAGCTGGTCCCGCACGACCCGCTGCTCGTCGGGCGCTTCCAGCCGCTGCGCTCGGAGCACGAGACCTACGCCCGCCTCTCCGGCGTCTTTCCGCACCGTGGCCGCGAGGTACGGGTGACGATCGACGTGGGCAAGGGCGTCACCAACGCCAAGGGGATCAAGCTCAGCGGCGCGCGCCGCATGGGCGGCCGCCGCGCCTTCTACAAGTTCGACTTCACGAAGGGCGAGGCGATCGACGGGACGCAGAGCGCGCTGCGCGCGGCCAGTCGGCCCATCCGCCAGCCGGGGGTGCCGGACAACGCGCACCTCTCCATGCTGCGCCACGTCATCGAGAAGAAGCACCCCGCGGTCGGCATCCTGTCGATCCGCGAGGCGCTGCGCGCCAACGCCCGCATCCAGGAGCTAGAGCGCATGGCCGCCGATCTCATCGCCAGGGGTCAATGGACCCCCTACGAGCTCGGCCAGCGTCCCCCCTTCCCCGACGAGCAGGCGACGTTGCAGGCCGTCGCGCGCGACGCCAGCGGCGCGCAGGGCGCTGACGGGGCGAGTGCGGCGAACGGGGGACATGAGGCGAGCGAAGGGAGCGAGACGAGCGACGCGAGCGTCGAGGTCGCGCGGGCGGGCCGGTGAGGACGAACGCGATAGAACCGACCGTTTTGAGCGCCCGAGGGCGCATCGCCCATCTCGACCTCGAAGCGGCCATCGACGCGGTCCGCGACGGGGCCTACCCCGGCTGGCGCGTCGTGCATGACGAGATCGAGGTCGAGAACGTCGGCTCGAACAACCCTCTGCGCCGGATCTACGTCAACAGCGCCGAGGTTCCCATGCGCGTGTGGACGATCGCGCTGGTCTATGACCCTGCCCAGGGCGCCCGCACCGTGAAGTTTGGTATCGTCGGCGACGACGCCGCCGGGCTCCCCGTGTGGGACCGCCTGTAGGGCGCCGCGGACCTGGAGTAACAGGATGGGGAGGGGCGGCGCCGATCGGCGCCGCCCCTCCCCATCCTGTTACTCGATCGAAAACTACTTGGAGTACAGGTAGTTTTTGACCGCCGCGCTATCGGCGTTGGCCTTGGTAATGATGGCCTCCCCGGTTCCATAGTGCCTGGCAAAGCCACGCTTGCCGTGGAGGTACTGCAGGCCGTAGCGTACCCCGAGCTGGCCGATCGTGTACGGCGCCTGCGCGACGAGGGCCGAGATCGTGCCGCCCTTGACCGCCTGCACCTGCACCGGCTCGGCGTCGAACTCGACGAGCTTCAGCTTGCCGCTGACGCCGGCCTCGCGCGCGGCCGCCGTGATGCCGTCGCCCGTGACGACGTTCATGGCGAAGACGCCGGTCAGGTCTTTGTGCGCGGCCACGAGCCCTTTGAGGATCGTGCCGGCCCGCGTGGCGTCGTCGCCCGCGTAGGTCGTACCGATGTTGGTGACGCCGGGATACTTCTTCAACTCCTGGTTGAACCCTTGCAGGCGCTGGTCGGTCGTGCTGACGCCAGGGGTCACACTGACCCCCGCCACTTTACCTTTGCGGCCGATGGCCTTGGCCAACGCGTCGGCCGCGACGATGCCGCCGGCGACGTTGTCGGACGAGATCGTCGTGACGGCGATGGAAGGTTTACTGAGCGTCGTATCGACCAGGATGACGGGGATCCCGGCGGAGACTGCCCGTTGGATGGGCGCCTGCAGCGCCACCTTATCGGTCGGCGCGATCAGGATGAGGTCGGGCTTCTGGGCAATGGCCGCGTTGAGGTAGGGCAACTGCGTGCCGGGGCTGAAGGCGGCCGGAGAGCCGCTGAATTGGACCGTGGCGCCGTCCTTCGCGGCCTCGGCCTGGGCGCCGTGATTCATCGTGATGTAGAACGCGTCAGACGCGATGCCCGCGATGAGCACGATCTTGTACTGTTTGGCGGCATGGACGCGATGCGCCAGGGGTAGGCCGGATGTCGTGAGGGTCGCGCCGAGCAGTCCGCCGATGAGAGCTTTCTTGAGCACCGTACTGTTCTCCTCGTTGAGTAACAATTATTATGTCAAATCTATGTCGTCGAACCGGGTCCCTACCGTACAGCGCCTCCTTTTTGAAACATATCAGCGCGATAACGCATCGCGGGCGGGCGGGGACAACTCAGGTAATACGCCGTCGCCGGATCTGGTCGACCAGGACGGCCGCGATGATGATGAGGCCGACCACGACGTCCTGCCAGAACGACGACACGCCCTGGATGGTAAACCCGTAGCGCAGCACCGTCGGGATGAACGCCCCGATCACCGTGCCCACGATCGATCCGGTCCCGCCGAAGAGGCTCGTCCCGCCGATCACGACCGCGGCGATAGCGTTGAGATTGTCGAGGCTGTGCCCCTGAATGTCGGTGGTATGGTAGCGGGCGAGGTCGAGCACGCCGGCCAGGCCCGACATAAAGCCGGCCAACACGTAGACCCACAGCAGGTGGCGGTTGACCGGCACGCCGGCGAGACGCGAGCCTTCGAGATTGCTGCCGACGGCGAAGGTGCGGCGGCCGAAGATCGTGCGCGTCAGGATGACGTGCGCCAGCACGGCGACGAGCGATGAGATGAGCACAAGCGTGGGCAGCCCGAGCAGCACGTTGGCATTGCCCAGCGAGTTGGCGAAGGCGTCCGGCACGGGAGGGATGGCCGATTGGCCGGCGGCCCCCGTCGAACTGATGAGGTCACCCAACCCGTTGGCCACGCTGAAGACGCCGAGGGTCACGATGAAAGGCGGCATGCGCAGGCGCGTGACGAGGATCGCGTTGATCAGGCCCGCCAGCGTCCCGACCCCCAGCCCGACGACGACCCCCAGTAAGATGGCCGTCCCGGCGTGCGGGAACTGGCCCGCCGTGACCTGCGCCGGCGTCCCCGCCGTCTGGGCCATGACCCACGAGGCCGACACGCCCGAAAGCATCAGCACGGTGCCCACCGAGAGGTCGATGCCGGCCGTGATGATGACGAAGGTCTCGCCGATCGCGAGCAGCAACGTCTCGGCGCTGTCCCACACGATGCTCAAGAAGTTGCTCGCTCCGAAAAAAGCATGGTTCGGGCTGATGAGACTGAAGAAGGCGAGCAGTCCGAGCAACACCAGCAGAATATAGAGATTGCTCGCGCCGCTCAAGTAGCGCAACGCGCGTTGGGCCGGCGGGCGACCCGCGCCGCCGGGCGCGTCGGCGGCGATATCGCCCTGGCCGGTTTGCGAGAGAGGTGTACTGTCGTTCATCCGCGTTATAAGCCTTACATCTCGGCGATTTGTTCGACCGCGGCCCCGGTCATGAAGGCCACGACGTCGGTCATCGACGCCTCGTCGCGCCGCATCTGGCGCACCGTGCGTCCCAACCGCAAGATAGTGATGCGATCGGCCACCTCAAATACCTCGGGCATGCTATGGCTGATCATGATCACGCCAATCCCAGACGCCTTGACACGCTCGATCAGGCGCAGCACCATGTTCGTCTCGCGCACGCCCAACGCCGCGGTCGGCTCGTCCATGATCACAATCCGCTTGCCCCAGGCGGTGGCGCGCGCGACAGCTATCGCCTGACGCTGTCCGCCCGAGAGGGTGAGCACCGGTTGGCGTACCGACGACAAACCGATCTGCAAGTCGGCCATTTCTTGTTGGGCGCGCTTGCGCATAGCGCGGTCGTTCAAGAAGCCAAACGCCCCTAACAGCCCCGGCTCCCGCTGCTCGCGTCCCAAGAATAAGTTGGATGCGACATCGAGCGCGGGCGCGAGCGCGAGATCCTGGTATACCGTCTCGATCCCCGCCTCACGGGCCTCGCGCGGCGAGGAGAAATGGGCAGGACGGCCGTCGAGCAGCAGTTCGCCGCCGTCCGGTTGAAGCGCGCCCGAGAGGATCTTGATGAGCGTCGACTTACCGGCGCCGTTGTCGCCGACGATCGCCGAGACCTCGCCGGGGTAGGCCGTGAGATTCGCGTCCCGCAAGGCCACGACACGGCCGAAACTGCGCGTGACGCCGCGCGCCTGCAGAACAGGTGGACTTTGTACCATCATCGCTTTCTACACTACGGGCGCGGCGGCGCCACAAGGGCAACGTTACCGGCGAACGACAACCGGCGCCCTGTTCGCGTCTATACCGGCCCGCACATCAGAGTCATAACGCCTTGTCGATAACGATGTCAAGGGACAGGGGCGAACAAGGGATGGTTTACGCTCTACCGAACGTCGTCGGGTCAGTCGCGTACAATAACACGCGTACAATGACACCTGTACACACGGATCGATACTTTGCATGATTTTAGGAGGAGGTACCCATGGCCGCAACCGAGGCCACGACCGAGGCCGCGACCGACACATACCACTGGTGGCAGACCGGGATCGTCTACCAGGTCTATCCGCGCAGCTTCATGGACGCCAACGGCGATGGGGTCGGCGACCTGCAAGGGGTCGAGGGGCGCCTCGACTACCTGCGCTGGTTGGGGATCGACGCGATCTGGCTCGCGCCGATCTTCCCCTCGCCCATGGCAGACTTCGGCTACGATGTCGCCGACTACAGCGACGTCCATCCCCTGTTCGGGACGCTGGCCGACTTCGACGCGCTCCTGGCGGCGGCGCACGAACGCGGCATCAAACTCCTGCTCGACCTCGTGCCCAACCACACGTCCGATGAGCATCCCTGGTTCGTCGAGTCTCGCTCGAGTCGGGACAACCCCAAGCGCGACTGGTACATCTGGCGCGATCCCGCGCCCGGCGGCGGTCCGCCCAACAACTGGCAGAGCCACTTCGGCGGCGACGCCTGGACCCTCGACCCGGCGACGGGGCAATACTACCTGCGCCTGTTCGATACGAAGCAACCCGACCTCAACTGGCGCAATCCGGCGGTGCGCAACGCGGTCTATAGGGCCATGCGCTTCTGGCTCGACCGGGGGGTCGACGGCTTTCGCGTCGACGTCATCTGGCTGCTCATCAAGGACGCGCGGTTCCGCGACAACCCTGTCAATCCCGATTGGACGGAGGGTGAGCGGCCCGCGCGCCGCTATATCCGCCAATACAGCGAGGATCAACCTGAGATCGCGGAGATCATCCGCGAGATGCGCGCGCTCGTCGACTCCTACGACGAGCGCGTGCTCATCGGCGAGATCTACCTGCCGCTGACGCGCCTGATGGCCTACTACGGCGAGAACCTCGATGGGGTACATCTACCGTTCAACTTCCAGCTCATCACCCTGCCCTGGGACGCGCGGGGGATCCGGGAGGCGGTCGACGCCTACGAGGCAGCGCTGCCCCCCGGCGCGTGGCCCAACTGGGTGCTCGGCAACCACGACAACACGCGCATCGCCAGCCGGGTCGGGCTGGCCCAGGCCCGCGTCGCGCAAGTCCTGCTGCTCACCTTGCGTGGCACGCCCACCTGCTACTACGGCGACGAGCTTGGGATGCGCGACGTCCCGATCCCGCACGAGCTTGCCTACGACCCGCAGGAGAAGCTCTCGCCGGGGTACGGCCGCGACCCCGAGCGCACGCCGATGCAATGGGACACGACGGTCAACGCGGGCTTCACCGCGGGAAAGCCGTGGCTGCCGGTGGCGAACGATTATCCGACGGTCAACGTGGCGGTCGAGCGCGACGACCCGACCTCGATGCTCGCGCTGTATCGCCGCCTCGTCGATCTGCGACGCGCCACCCCGGCCCTCACCATCGGGTCGCAGCGCACGCTCGACGCCGGCTTCGCCTACCTGCGGGAGCATGAGGGGACGCGCGTCCTGGTCGCCCTCAACCTCGGAGGGGACGCGCGCACCCTCGATCTCGGCTCGGCGGCGGCGGAGGGCACGACGCTCCTCTCGACGGCGCCCGACCGCGTGGGCGCCGTCGATGGCGCCCGCCTCGTCCTTGGCGCGAACGAGGGACTCGTCGTGCGGCTAGCATAGACGGCTGGCATAGCTAGTAGTCTAAGGCGCGGCCGGACGCGGCCGCGCCAGACGACATCCTTGGCCTCGACCCCGTTGCTGCCAGCGGAGCCGGCGCCACGGCAGGCAAGAGGCCTTCGCGCGGGTCAGTCCCCCACGGCGGGAGCGCGGACGATACGGGGGTCGGCGAAGATGTCGTTCTCGTCGGTGCTGGTCGAGGAGAACTCCGAGACGACCGCGCCTGTATCGCCGCCCTGGAACCAGTGCCATGTGTCGGGCGGGATCGTGTATTGCTCGCCGGGCGCGAGCACGATCTCGTGCCACACCGTATACGCGTCTTCGCTCCCCGCGGGAACCAGGCCCTGTATATGCCGCGCCGGCTCGCCCGAGACGTAGAGGTAGACCCCTCCGTGGCGACAACGGAACGTTTCCTGCTTGCCGGGATGGCCATCGACCGCGGGGTGGCGGTGTTGCGGGCACGTCTGGCGCGGGAACAGCACGAGTTCCTTCGCGCAATAACGGTCGTTGTTGACGTAGGTGACGAGCTCGAGCCCCTGACGCTCTAGCTCGCCCAGCCCGAAATCCGCGATCTCGAGCCCGGCCGCCTCCTCGACGGTCAAGACGATCCCGGCCTCGCGCAGCATGGCGATCGCCCGCCGCCGCGCATCCTCGGCCTGCTCGTGCGTGATCATGCGCTACGTCCTCCTATTGCTCCTCGTAGGCCAGGCGGGCAAGCTCGAGCGCGCCCATCGCCCCGGCGAGAGCACCCAGTCCGGGCGGCACGATATAGGAATCGACGGCGTCGCCGAGACCAGGACGAGAGATGTACCCGTTGTTCAAGCGCACGACGTGGCGGCGCACGCGGTCGAGCAGGCCCGTCGCCAGCCCCAACCCGCCCCCGACGATGATGCGCTTCGGCGAGAGAACCTCGGCGATCGAGAGCATCCCGAAGGCCAGGTACCGCGCCTCGAGCTCCCAGGCAGGATCGTCGGGCAACAGGTCCTGCGCCGGCCGGCCCATGCGCGCCTCCATGGCAGGGCCGCACGCCACCCCTTCGAGACAACGGCCGTGGTACGGGCAGATACCCGGGAACGTATCGCCGTCGAACGACGGGACGAGCAGGTGCCCCATCTCCGGGTGCATCAGCCCGTGGACCGGCCGACCGTCGACGAGCGCGCCGCCGCCGATCCCCGTGCCGACCGTGATGTACACGAGGGGGTCGGCATCGCCTCCCGCGCCCCAGCGGCGCTCGCCGAGCGCCGCCCCGTTCGTATCGGTGTCCCACCCGACCGGCACGTCGAGCGCGCCCCGCAACATCCCGACGACGTCCGTGTTGGGCCAATGCGGCTTGGGGGTCGTCGTGACGTACCCGTACGTCGGGGAGGCGCGGTCGGGGTCGATGGGGCCGAACGAGGAGACGCCGACCGCCGCGAACTTGACGCCCGCGCGCGGACGCTGGAAAAAGGAGACGACACGGCCCAGCGTCTCGGCGGGCGTCGTCGTGGGAAAGCGCGCCTCGTCCAGGATATGGTCCGGCCCCGTCCCCAGCACGAGCACGAACTTGGTGCCGCCCCCCTCGATACCCCCAAAGACCGTGTCCACACACTTCTCCTCTCCCGCGCGGCGTAGCGCGGGACCACGCCATCGTGACGACATCATTGTGATGCCATTGTAGGGCGCGCGCGGGGATGGACGCAACCGGCGGCGCCCTATCGCGCGCGATTGGTAGAATAAGGGCAGGACACCTGCGACCCTTCCTCTCTATAGCAAAAGGACGACATAGGCCATGGCCTGGCTAAGCAAACTATTCGGCGACGCCAACGAGAAAGAGTTGCGTAAGCTGCAACCCACCGTCGACGAGATCAACGCCCTCGAACCCGCGTTCGAGGCCCTCTCTGATGAGGAACTGCGCGACAAGACGACCGAGTTCCGCGGCCGCTATCTAGCCGGCGAAGACCTCGACGAGCTTCTGCCCGAGGCCTTCGCCGCCGTCCGCGAGGCGTCCAAGCGCACGCTTGGGCAGCGCCACTTCGACGTGCAACTCATGGGCGGCATCGCCCTTCACCAGGGTAAAATCGCCGAGATGAAGACCGGCGAGGGCAAGACGCTCGTCGCGACGCTGCCAACCTATCTCAACGCCCTCCCCGGCAAGGGCGTCCACCTCGTCACCGTCAACGACTACCTGGCCAAGCGCGACGCCGGCTGGAACGGCCGCATCTTCAACGCGCTCGGCCTGACCACCGCCGCGATCGTGGGCGGCGACGTCGTCGGCGGCGCCTCGTTCATGTACGACGCGGGCTACAAGGACGACCACGTCACCGACGAGCGCCTGGAGCACCTGCGCGCGACCGACCGCCACACCGCCTACGCCGCGGACATCACCTACGGCACCAACAACGAGTACGGCTTCGACTACCTGCGCGACAACCTGGCGACCGACCTGGCGCAGTGCGTCCAGCGTAAGCTCCACTACGCCATCGTCGACGAGGTCGACAACATCCTCATCGACGAGGCGCGCACCCCGCTCATCATCTCCGGCCCCGCCGAGGAGTCGCCGGATATGTACTACCGCTTCGCCAAGGCCGTGCGCGTCCTGCGCGAGGAGGACGAGGACTACGCCGTCGACGAAAAGATGCGCGCGGTCTCGCTGACCGACAACGGCATTCATAAGATGGAGAAGCTTCTCGGCGTCGACAATCTCTACGCCGACGGCAACTTCCAGCTGGCGCACCACCTCGAGCAGGCCGCCAAGGCCCAGGTGCTCTTCAAGCGCGACCGCGACTACATCGTCGAGGACGGCGAGGTCATCATCATCGACGAGTTCACCGGCCGCAAGATGGTCGGCCGCCGCTACAGCGAGGGGCTGCACCAGGCGCTCGAAGCCAAAGAAGGGGTCAAGGTCGAGCGCGAGAACGTCACGCAGGCGACGATCACCTTCCAGAACTACTTCCGCCTCTACAAGAAGCTCGCCGGCATGACCGGCACGGCCGAGACCGAGGCGGAAGAGATGCACAAGATCTACAAGCTCGACGTCCTGGTCATCCCGACAAATCAGGATATGGTCCGCGACGACGAGGGGGACCTCGTGTATCTCTCCGAGGACGCCAAGTTCCGCGCCGTGGTCGACGAGGTCAAGGAACTGCACGAGATCGGCCAGCCGGTCCTCGTCGGCACGATCTCGATCGAGAAGAGCGAGATGCTCTCCACCATGCTCACGCGCGCGGGCGTGCCGCACGAGGTTCTCAACGCCAAGAACCACGAGCGCGAGGCCACGATCGTGGAGAACGCCGGGCAGCGCGGCGGGGTCACGATCTCGACCAACATGGCCGGCCGCGGCACCGACATCAAGTTGGGCGAGGGCGTGCGCGAGATCGGCGGCCTGCGCGTCATCGGGACCGAGCGGCACGAGTCGCGCCGCATCGACAACCAGTTGCGCGGCCGCTCCGGGCGCCAGGGCGACCCCGGCTCCTCGCGCTTCTACGTCTCACTCGACGACGACCTGATGCGCCGCGTCGGCTCCGACCGCGTCAAAGGCATGCTCGACCGGTTGGGCATGGGCGAGGACGACGCGATCGAGAACCGCATGGTCTCCCGCTCGATCGAGGGCGCGCAGACGAAGGTCGAGGGCTGGAACTTCGACGTCCGCAAGCACGTCGTCGAGTACGACGACGTTATCAACCAGCAGCGCACCGTCATCTACGTCGACCGCCGGCGCGTGCTGGAAGGGGCGGACGTCCACGACATCATCATGGACATGGTCGACGGCGAGATGACCGTGCTGGCCGAAAACTTCCTGGCCGGCGACTTCCACGAGACCTGGGACCTCGACGGGCTGCTCCACGCGCTCGGCGCGATCTTCCCGGTCGACGACGTCGACGTCGAGTCGCTGCGCGCGCTCTCGCGCGAGGAGGTGATCGAGGCCGTGCAGGGCGAGGCCCACGACGCCTACGCCGCTAAAGAGGAGGAGTTTGGACTCGATCCGGCCGGCAACGCCATCATGCGCGACGTCGAGCGCCAGGTCTTGCTAATGGTCATCGACTCCTCGTGGGTCCACCACCTCGACGCCGTCGACGAGTTGCGCGAAGGCGCCTGGCTCTCAGGCATCGCCCAGCGCGACCCGCTGGTTGAATTCAAGCAGCGCGCCTTCGACATGTTCGGGCAGCTGCAGGCGACGATCCAGCACGACATCGTGCGCTTCATCTTCGGCGTACAGATCCAGCCGCAGCCGGACGTCCCCTCACAGATGCCGCCAGGGCGGCCAGTTCCGGTCCCGGCGCCGAACCCGGCGACGCCCGCGCCGCTGCCGCACCCGCTCCCCGAGCCCGCGTCCGAGTTTGCAGCGGCAGTCGCGTCGGGTCCGACGCCCTTGCCGGCCCCGACGCAAACCCCCGCGCAGGAGCAACACCGCATGGGCGACCGCGAAGCGGCCACGAACAATGGGGCTGGAAATAGAGCGGGCAATGGGGCGGGGGTTCTGCCGACGCGGCAGACCGGGCCGCTGGGGCCGCGCAACGCGGCGGCCACGCTCCCGCCGCCGGCCAAAATGCCCGGCCGCAACGACCCCTGCTACTGCGGCAGCGGCGTCAAATACAAGAAGTGCCACGGGAAATAAGTCGGAGCATACATTCGGAGAATATTTATGGACGAGACCCAAAGCGAGTTGGCGCGCCTGCGTGAGCGCGTCGAACAGTTGCAGGTGCGACTTTGACGTCGCCACGAAGCGAGGCGAGATAGCGCGGCTAGAGGAACAGACCAGCGCGAACGACCTGTGGGATGACCCGCGGCGCGCCTCGGGCCTGATGCAAAAGCTGACCGGGCTGCGCGACGCCATCTCCGCGCCCGAGGCGCTGCTGGCGGAGATCCGCGATCTAGAGGACCTGTACGAACTCGCGTCGGCCGAGGGCGACGCGGACGTGCAGGCCGGGGTCGTGGCCGACGTGGCCGCGCTGTCGCGGCGCGTCGAGGCGATCGAGACCGAGTCGATGCTCGACGGCCCCTACGACGACCACGGAGCCGTCCTGGCCATCCACGCCCGCGAAGGCGGGACCGACGCGCAGGACTGGACGGAGATGATGCTGCGCATGTACCTGCGTTGGGCCGAGCGGCGCGGCTACCGCACCGAGATCCTCGACAGCACGCAAGGCGAAGAGGCTGGCCTCAAGAGCGTCACCGTCGAGATCACGGGACGGAACGCCTACGGCTACCTGCGCAGCGAGCGCGGCCAGCACCGCCTCGTGCGGCTCTCGCCCTTCGACGCCGCGCACCGCCGTCAAACGAGCTTCGCCCTCGTCGAGGTGCTGCCGGCCATCCAGTCGAACGCGCCCGACGTCAACATCGACCCCAAAGACCTCGAGATCGATACCTATCGGTCGGGCGGGGCCGGGGGCCAGAACGTCAACAAGGTCAGTACAGCGGTACGCCTCACGCACCTGCCGACGGGCATCGTCGTGACGTGCCAGAACGAGCGGTCGCAACTGCAGAACCGCGAGACGGCCATGCGCATCCTGCAGGCGCGCCTGCTGGAGCGCGAAGAGGAGGCGCGCGAGCGCGCGCAGGCCGCCCTCAAAGGCGAGCACGTCAGCGCCGGCTGGGGCAGCCAGATCCGCAACTACGTGCTGCACCCCTACAGCCTGGTCAAAGACCTGCGCACGGGCCAGGAGACCGGCAACACCACGTCCGTCCTCGACGGCGACCTCGACGCCTTCATGGAGGCGTTCCTGCGCCAGGCCCCCGTCGCGGCATAATAAATATTATGAGTACGCCTCCGTCGTTTACGTGCCTATCAATCGCTCGGAAGACGGACAAACCCGGCCTGAGAGAAGTGATGATCCGTGGTAAGCGCTTCCGTGATCCCCAATCGACGCATCACAACAAAGCTGGCCGCATCAACCAGAGACCAGTCTTTATCGAGCATTCGGTCGAGGAGGTCCCAGGCTTCCTCGTCGAGACCGGGATCCACATGCACGACATGCACTTGTGGATCCGTGCGAATCTCCTTCACGTACATAAGAATGTCAGCGCGTGGAGCATGCGCCCGCGTCGTCAACAGCGCTGCTAGCTCGGAGAGAACGTAATTTGTCGTGACGAGCGGACGTTCACTCGCGAGCACGTCGGTGTAGAGGGTCGCCATGCGCCGATGATCGGGCGTGTTCCGGAGGATAGGATCCGCCCACCCAGACGTGTCAACAAAGAGGTTAGTTGTGGGCGTCACGGATGGCCGCCGCTGCCTCCCCGAGGTAGTGATCGTGGCGCCGGATGAGATCAGGCTCCTCAGCCTCGAAGGCCCCGATGAAGCGCGCGAGCCGCGATGTTCCTCTGACGGCAACAGGAGAGGTGTCCACACTCTCGCTCTGCGCTCGTACCCACTCCTCAAAAAGGTCCTCGGGGGTACGTCCCTGCCGTTCAGCAACAAGACGCAAGGCGCGGTACGCCTCGTCCGGCACACGAAACGCATAGCTCATAACCCGCTCCTTCGCCACGCCGCATTGTAGTCGCTCCGCGTTGCAGGAGCGTAGGCCTCATCGAGGTCTGTCGCGCAGACCACACGTATCAAGTGTAGCGCACACGCGGCCGGGCCCGTGCGGACCTGGCTGCTAGACGCAGGGGCGACAAACTGACTGCTCTTCCATTCTTATCCAAAGCTAGTCGCGATCTTGATACCCGTGCGGTATGCTCAAATCAACGCCAACGTATCGATGCCGATGTCGTAGATGCGCCAGGGGAAAACGTCGTGACAGACCAGGATGCCGCCCGCTCGCTCGGCCCAACCGCTCGCCTCGCGATCCTGGCCGTGGCCGCGCTGGCCGTGGGGGTTGGAGGCGGCGTCGCGGTCGGACGCGCGACGGCCGATCCGCCGCCGGTCGTCGTCCCCGACGAGTTGCAGCGCGCCGACCTCGCGCAGCCGTTCGCCGACTTCTTTCAGGCTTACCATACCGTCACGACGGACTCGTACTACGCGCCGCTTCCCGACCGTAAGCGGCTCATCTACGCGGCCATCAACGGCATGTTGATGAGCGGAACCGGCGACCCGCACACGCTCTTCATCAGCCCACAAGAGAACACGCAGGCGCAAGGCGCGCTCGACGGCCAGTTCGAGGGGATCGGGGCCTACGTCGATGCCACGACGCGCGGCGTCACCCTCATCCCCTTGCCCGGCTCGCCCGCCGCGCGCGCCGGCCTGCGCGCGGGCGATCTCATCGTGCGCATAGCGGGGCGCGACGTCACGACGGCGTCCGAGGATGCGGTCGTCACCCTCCTGCGCGGCGCCGCCGGCACGCGCGTCACCCTGGGGGTCGAGCGCACGGGGGTCCATGGCGTCCTCACCGTCGTCGTCGTGCGCGGACGCGTCACCGTCCCCAGCGTCGTCGCGCGCCCGATCGGAAACATCGCGTACCTGCGCCTGACGCAATTCGGGGCAACCACGGGGCGCGAGGCGAGCAGGGCCTTGCGCGCGCTCCTGGCGCGACATCCGCGCGGCCTCGTGCTCGACCTGCGCGACAATCCGGGCGGCTACGTCAACACGGCGATCGACGTCAACAGCCAATTCCTGCCCGCGGGCCGGACGATTCTGTGGGAGGAGAACGGCAAGGGTCAACTCGACGCGCCGCTACGTTCGCTCGGCGGCGGACAGGCCCTCACGGTCCCCCTGGCTGTCCTCGTCAACGACGGGACGGCCAGCGCGGCCGAGATCACGGCCGGCGCGCTACAGGACTATAGACGCGCTACAATCGTCGGCGCCACAACCTACGGTAAGGGCTCGGTCCAGCAAGACTACCCCCTCGCCGACGGCTCTTCCCTGCGCATCACCATCCGCCTGTGGCTCACCCCCCACAAACACCTCATCCAGAACCGCGGCATCACGCCGGACATCGCGCTGGACAGTCCCGTGGCCGACGGCTCGGCGCGCGACGCGCGACGCGCCCGCGCGGTGCGCCTGCTGGAGACAGGCCGCTAGCCAGCATCATTCACGGAGCGGGAGTTCACTGGCGCCGCTGACTGGGCTGGTGTTTCGTGAGGTAGGACGCTGGCATATATCATGCTCCTCCTGACAGGGATTCTAGCTATGCTATGGTACTGGTGATGACCGTCGCGCGTTTAGCGCGCCATTCAAGACGCAACGTCGGGAGAGAATACACTGATGAGCGAAGATCGCTCCAGCCCGCTGCCACGACTCTTACTTGGTCTTGCCATCGGCGCCACGGCCATTATCGTGTACAATCGGCAGACACTGCTGGGCCTCGTGCGGGGGCGGGGGCTGCACGGGTCAGCGACGCGCGTGGAGTTGCCGCCCGGCGGGAGCGTTACCGTGGATGTAGCGGACAGGGATGGGGGAACTATGACGCAGAACGGCGCGACGACGACTATAGAGACGACGCGTACGACCTCTACGGCGGTAGATCAGGGGGGACTCGGCGGCCGTATCGCGGCGATCCGGGCGCGGGTACAGGCCTACGTCGATTCGGCCCGCGCGCAGGTCGATACGGCCATCGCCGAAGGCCAGGCGACGGCCGCTCAGACCCGCCAGGAGCTTGAAGCCCGCTTCAACCAGGCCAAGACAGACCCTGAGAGCGCGCGCACCGCCTTCAAATAGCGGCTGGCGCGGCGCTCTCGACGCTGGGCGTCCGCCCGGTCCCGTGGGACCGGGCGGACGCCCAGCGTCATTATTTTTCGGTCGGCCAGCGCCACCTTTTGCCGGCGCTCTATCGTACACTAACAGTACAGGAATCGGGTGTCTTCGGAGCGGGGACACTCTATCGACGCATGTGTAGAGAACAATAGTAGTGGGGCGCGCTGGTGACTAAGGACGAGATTCGTTCGCTATTTATCGATTTCTTCGTGCGGCGCGGGCACGCCGTGCTCCCTAACGTGTCGCTCATCCCCGACGACGACACGGTGTTGCTGACCATCGCCGGCGTGCAGCAGGTGCAGCCCTTCTTCCTGGGGCTGGCCGAGCCGCCTGCCCGACGCCTCGTCAACGTGCAGCGTGTCCTGCGCACCGTCGACATCGAGGAGGTCGGCGACGATAGCCACCTGACCCTCTTCGAGATGCTCGGCAACTGGTCGATCGGCGACTATTTCAAGCGCGACGCCATCGCGTGGTCGTGGGAACTCATCACGCGGGTACTGCGCTTCCCGACCGAACGCATCTGGGTCAGCGTCTACGACGGCGCGAACGGGCGTGACGACGAGAGCTATGACCTGTGGCGCGAGACCGGCGTGCCGGCCGAGCGTATCGTGTATCTGGGCGACAAGGATAACTGGTGGGCCCCCGGCGACACCGGCCCCTGCGGTCCCGACACGGAAATTTTTTACGACCGCGGCGAGGAGTACAGCTGTGGGCGCGCCGACTGCAAGCCCGGCTGCGGCTGCGACCGCTTCCTGGAGTTCTGGAACAACGTCTTCACGCAGTACAACCGCCTGCCCGACGGCTCGCTGCAGCCGCTGGCAGCCAAGAACGTCGACACCGGCGCGGGGCTGGAACGCTGGGCCATGCTGCTCCAGGAGAAGCCCTCGGTCTACGAAACCGACTGCTTCTGGCCGCTGATCGAAGCCGTCGCCGGCGCGGCGGGGGTCTCCTACGGCGACGAACGGCTCAACCGCGCGCTGCGCATCGTCGCCGATCACGGCCGCGCGCTGACCTTCCTGATCTCCGACGGTGTCGCGCCGAGTCCCGACGGCCGCGGCTATATCCTGCGCCGCCTCTTGCGTCGCGCCGTCATGAACGGTCGACAGCTCGGGCTACGCCGCCCCTTCCTGGCTGACGTGGTCGTCCCCGCCATTGTCGACATGATGAAGGACGGCTATCCCATGCTAGCGGAGCGGCGGGAGTACATCGCGCGGGTCGCCGCCACTGAGGAGCGCCAATTCCTCAGCACGGTTGAGCGCGGTATCACGCTGGCCGAGGATCTCATGGACCGTTCGGCCGAGCGCGGCGTCGTCAACGGCGCGGCCGTCTTCGATCTCTTCCAGACTCACGGCTTTCCGCTGCAACTGACGGAAGACCTCGCGCGCGACCGCGGCCTCACGATCGACATGGACGCCTATCGGCAGGCCGAGGAGCGCCACCGCGACGACTCGCGACGCGAGCAGGAATTCAGCGGAGCCGCGCGCAACAACCAGGCCTACGGGGAGATTACGGAGCGCCTGGGCCGGCGGCCGGAGTTCCTGGGGTACGAGACCCTCAACGTGCGCGCGCGCGTCGCGGGGATCGTCAAGGACAACGCGGCGGTGCAAGAGGCGCGGCCGGGCGACACCGTGCGGATCGTCCTCGACCGCACGCCGTTCTACGCCGCGTCGGGCGGCCAGGTGGGCGACAAGGGAACGCTCCTGCTCGACGACATGATGGTGCGCGTGGTCGACACCGAGCGCCCCAAAGGCGGCATCATCGTCGTCCACGACGGCACGGTCGAAGGGAAACCGTTGCATGTGGGCGACGAGGTCGAGGCGGAGGTCGACGCGCATCTGCGCGCGGGCGCGGCCCGCCACCACTCGGCTACGCACCTGACGCACCGCGCCCTCAAGGGACTGCTCGGCGAGGAGGTCCATCAGGAGGGCTCGGTCGTCGAGCCGGACCGCTTCACGTTCGACTTCAACCTGCCGCGCGCGATGACGCCCGACGAGATCGCGCTCGTCGAGCACCGCGTCAACGAGCTTATCCGCGCCGACCTGCCGGTCGAGACCGTCGTCATGCCCTACGCGGAGGCGATCGAGACCGGCGCGATGGCGCTGTTCACCGAGAAGTACGGCGACGAGGTGCGCGTGGTGACGATGGGGCCGTCGCGCGAGTTGTGCGGCGGCACCCACGTGCGCCGCACCGGCGAGATCGGGGCGTTCTTCATCCTGTCCGAGAGCTCGGTCTCGGCCGGGATCAGGCGCATCGAGTGCGTCGCGGGAGAGGCCGCCTACCTACACGCCCGCGCGCGGATGGACGACGTGCGCGGGCTAGCCCGCGAGCTCGACACGCCGCCGGCCCGGCTCCCCGTGCGCGTCACCGCCCTGCGCGAGTCCCAGCGCGCGCTGGAACGGCAACTCGCCGAGGCGCGCCAGGAGATCGCCACCCTCAAGGTCCAGGCCTTGACGGGCGGGCCGGGCGGAGGCAACAAAGACGGCGGACCGGAGCAGGCCGACGGCTTCCAGTTCCTGGTGCGGCGCGTCGAGGCCGGCTCGCTCGACGACCTCAAGAGCCAGAGCGACGCGTTCAAGAGCCGCTTCGCCACGGACCACGTCGACGCGGTCGTCGTCCTCGGCGCCGCGGTCGCCGGGCGCGCGCTGTTCACGGCCGCGACGGTCGGCGACCTCGGCGCGAAGGGCGTGAAGGCGGGCGACCTCGTGCGCGCGGCGGCGGCCGCCGCCGACGGCAAGGGCGGCGGCAACCCCACGTGGGCGCAGGGCAGCGGGGATCCTGCTAAGATCGCGGACGGGCTCGCCGCCGCCCGCGCGCTGTTGCGACACGAGTAAAGCCGTGGGTAAAAGCCTGCGCGAGTCGCTGCGCCTGCCGTCCTGGACCCCTTTCCAACGGAACGGGGTCCAGGATACCCGTGCCTACTACTCCGTGCTCGACGTCGGCACGGAGGTGTGCAAGGCGCTCGTCTTCATGGTCGAGGACGAGCGCGGCGAGGTGCTGGGCGTGGGACGCCAGCCGCAAGGCCACCTGGACATGCAGGACGGCCTCGTCACCGACATCCAGGCGGTGGTCGAGAACTGCCACCTGGCCCTGCAACAGGCCGAGGCGATGGCCGGGGTCGGTGGGCGCGACACGATCGTGGGGATGGCCGGGGAGCTCACCAAGGGTCTCTCGACGACGACGACGATGGAGCGCCCGCGCCCCTCTGAGAAGTTGTCGGTCACGGAGATCGAGCGCGCGCTACAGAAGGCGCAGAAGCAGGCGCTGGACCAGGTCAGCGAGCAGATCGCGCTCGAAACCGGCCTGGAGAACATCGACGTCCGGCTCGTCAACTCGGCCGTCGTCTCGGTGAGTATCGACGGGCACGGCGTCAGCAATCCCGTCGGCTTCCAGGGGCGCCACCTCACGATCACCGTCTTCAACGCCTTCGCCCCGCTCGTCCATGTCGGGGCCATGCGCACGATCGTCGAGTCGCTCGATCTGCACTTGCTCTCGGTCGTCGCCGAGCCGTACGCCGTGGCCAGCGCGCTGACGAGCCGGCCCGCCCTCGACTACGGGGGGATCGTGATCGACGTTGGAGGCGGCACGACCGACGTGGCCCTGCTGCGCAACGGCGGGATCGAAGGGACGAAGACCTTTGCCCTGGGCGGCCGCGCCTTCACCAAGCGCGTCGCCATGCGCCGCTCGCTCAGCTTCGACGCCGCCGAGAACCTCAAGCTGCGCTACGCGCGCGGCGAGCTCGATCCCGTGTTGGGCGTGGCGATCTCCAGCGCGCTCTCGCCCGACGTGCAAACGTGGATGGACGGGGTTCAACTCCTCCTGGAGGAGTTGGCGGCCGAGGGCCAGCTTCCCCCCTACGTCTACCTCTGCGGCGGGGCCAGCGAGTTGCCCGACCTGCAGGACGCCCTACAGGGCTTCGACTGGACGGGACGACTACCGATGTCGCGCTCGGCCGAGGTGCGGGTGCTCGCGCCGAGCGACATCGGCGCGATGCACGATACAACCGGCAGCCTTGTCGGCGCGCAAGACGTCACGCCGCTCGGACTAGCCTATCAAGTCCTGGCCCTCGATCGCGAGAGCGGGGTCGTGAGCGAGGCCTTGCAGCAGACCGTTCAGCGTATGGGTATGTAGGGCCGGTCAGGGATGGGTTAGGGATGGGTTTAGGATAGATGGCGACGACGATCCGCATCGACCCCGACGACGAACTGCCGGCGATCCTAGAGCGGTTGCCGGTGGGAGGGTCGTGTATCCTCGTGCTCCCGCCCTCCGCCCGCGCGCTCAACGGGGCCGTCGGCGCGAAACTCCTGGCCCGTCGCGCCGAGGCGCTGGACACGCGCGTCGCTGTCGTCAGCGACGACAGCGCCGTCATCGCGCACGTCCACGCCGCGGGCATCCCGGTCGCGCAGACGGTCGAGGAGGCGCAACGCCTGTTGCCCCCGCTGCCCCCATCGCGAGACGCCAGCGTGTCGACCGCCAATGACGAGGTTACCCTCTTCGCGCCGCGCCCCCGGCCGGTCGTCCCGCCTCCGGGCGCGCCCCACCCGCGCAACGGCGCGTCTGACGCGCGGCCAGCGCGGGACGCCGGATCGACCGCCCCCGACGACGCGGGCGTCCCCCTGCGTCGGGACGAGACCATGACCATCGTCGCCGGGGAAACGGCCGGTATGGACGAGGACGACGCGCGGCGAGAGACTCAGGAGCCCCCCGCCGCCATTCGAGGGCACAGCGGGGGCGCCAGGGCGGCACGGGGGCGGGGACGCCGCATCGTCCCGCCGCCCGACACGGAGGAACCGGCGAGGGCACAGGTTCCGCCGCGCCCCGCCGCGACGCGTCCCCGACCCCGGCGATCCAGGCCGGCGGACGCTGCCCCCACCGGGCTCCGCCGCCTGCTCGTGCCGGCCGTGGCCGTGCTGGTCGTCTTGCTCTTGTTAGCATGGCTCCTCAGTTCGATCCTGGGCGGACTTGCCAACCCGGCGGCGACGGTGACACTACAGATGCGGCCGGGCATCGTCACCGGCCCGGCCGTCGTCCACGCCATCCCGAATCTGCCGGCCGCGCGGCGCGACGCCACCCACATCCCCGCGACGAAGGCTAACCAGCCGGAGCAGACGTCGATCGCAGGCATCCCCGTGAACGGCCGCCGCCCGCTCCCCGGCCACATCGCGACCGGGTACGTCGATCTGGCAAACATGACCGGGAAGCCGCTCCTCGTACCGGCCGGCACGACGTTCACAACGGCCTTGGGGCGTCAGACCTTCGTCAGCGTGGCCGCCATCACCCTGCCGCCGGCGAAGATCGCCTTCACCGGCACGCAGTACGGGACCGGACGGGTCGGCGTCCGTGCGGCGATCGGCGGGAGCGCGGGGAACGTCCCCAGGGACGCAATCCTCTATCCCTCGGCCCTCTTCACCGGCGCGCTCAACGTCAAGAATCCGGACGCGACGCGGGGAGGGACCGACGTGATCGAGCGATTCGTCACCCCGAGCGACGCCGCGACGGCGGCGACTAACGCGTTCGCGGCGCTGGAGCGGAAGGCGCGGGCCGATATCGCCCACGCCTACGGATCCGACCTCGAGCAGCACACGCTCTTCATCGCCCGCTCTCCCGTGGCGCCGCGCCTCTCATCCGACCAGAAATCCGCGACGCTGTCCGTCTCCATCGTGCTGCACGACATCTTCGTGCATAAGGGCGACCTCCGTCCCGCCGCGGAGGACGCGCTGGCGGCCGCGAGCCAATCCGGCGCGCCGCTCATCGCGTCGAGCGTGACCTGGACCGCGACGTGGCGCGCCGACAACAATACGATCGACCTCGCGACGATCGGGCACACGGTCGCGCCCCTCGACGTGGTCGCCCTCAAGCGCGCCCTGCAAGGCCGCCCGATCGACGACGCGCGGGCCTACCTGCGCGGCCAGACCGACATCGCCTCCACGCCCCAGCCCCGTATCGACCTATCGCCCGCGTGGGCGGACCACGTGCCGGATGATCCGTCACGCATCATCGTCGACGTGCGGCAACCGCACTGACGTTCCTCTATCTGGATGACTCACCCGGTGAAATCCGGCCTCGTGGTACAATACCCATCGTGCATTATCTTGGACTCGACGTCGGCGACCGCTGGATCGGAATCGCCGCGGGGGACTCTACAAGCCTCCTGACCTCTCCCCTGCGCACTCTGCGCCGGTCGTCACGCGCGGCCGACCTGGCGGCCATTCGCCGCGCCTACACGGACCAGAACGCCGAGGCCGTCGTCGTCGGGCTCCCGCGCAATATGGACGGGTCGATCGGGCCGCAGGCGCGCCGCACGCTCACGTTCGCCGAGGCGCTGCGCGCGGCGGGATTCACCGTCGATCTGTACGACGAGCGCCTATCAAGCTTCGCCGCCGCGGAGTACGTCACGGCGACGCGCGGTCGGCGCCCCCGTCCAGGCGAACGCATCGACCACATCGCCGCGGCTATTATTCTGCAAGACTACCTCACCTCGCGGGTCGAGTCTCCGGCGCCTCCGCTAGCTCCGCCTCCCGCGCCGGACAGGCCTGACGCGGACCGCGACGACGCGCCCGGAGCGTCGGGGTCGCCGGGGGTGTCGGGGTCGCCGATAGCACAGCCGATCGAAGGGATATAAAAGAGACATGGCACGTGACCCGCGTCTGGATAAATTGCAGCGCCTGCGGACGGAGCGCGTGACACGCGCGTCGGGCTCATATTACGGGACGCGCGCGACCGCGTACGGGAACGTTCAGGCGGGACCGCGCCGCCGCGACAGCGGCCGCACCCTCCTCTCCATCGTGCTGTTCGCGGTCGTGGCCGCGGTCGTGCTCTCCGTTATCGCGCAGTACGCGTTGCATGGCTCCCGTTCCACCCCCGTGGCGCATACCCGCAACGTCACGGTCACCGTCGCTCCCGGGGAGAGTAGGGCCGACCTGGCCTCGGCCCTCCAGCGCGCCGGGCTCGTCCCTAACGCCACGATCTTTTCGGCCTACCTGCGCGTCACGGGCGATCAGATCATCGCCGGGCCGCACGCGCTCAACACGGGCATGTCGATGGACGAGGTCGCGCATAACCTCGGGACGACGCCGCCCGCGGCCCCGGTGGCGTACATCACTATCCATCCAGGCCGGCGCGCCGAGCAGATCGCGGAGGCGTTGGACGGCGCCGGTGTCGCGTCCTATCAAAGCATGATGGACGAAGTGCGACACGGCGTCTTCCCCATCTCTCAATACCCCTTCCTCGCGGACAAGCCGGCCGGAAAGGGCCTGGAAGGATACTTGCTCCCCGACGGATACCAGTTCCGCAAAGGCGGGGGAGCGCACTACGCCATCGGCCAGATACTGGCAAACTTCGGGGCCAAGGTGGCGCCCGCGACGGTGGCGCAAGGCAAGCGGGTGTACGGTTCGTTCTACAACGCGGTCATCGTCGCCTCGATGATCGAGCGCGAGTCCGGCACCAACCACGACCGCGCGCTCATCGCCAGCGTCATCCTGAACCGCCTGAACGACCACACTGACACCAAGTTCACCAGGCTCAACATCGACGCGACGATCCAGTATGCCGTCAACCACGCGCCGAATTGGTGGCAGTCGATCAGGCAAGGCCAGATCGCGCGCTCCCAAAATAACCCCTACAACACGTACTACCACGACGGTCTGCCGCCGTCACCAATCTCGGAAGCGCGCGCGACCACGATCGACGCGATCGTGCATCCGGCGTCCACGCCATATTTCTACTACAGCTTCGACGGCCGCACCGACAAGAAGAGCAGCTTCTGCACGGCCGCGCAGTGGCAAGCGCAAGGAAATCAGTGTAACGCGGCCCCGCAATAAACTCTTGTCGAGGGGGTGTACAGCGCCCCTACGAGGACCGGGCGTGCAGCCAGCAACACGCCCCTACGATCGAGGAGGATCTATGATCAATACCGGTGACCTGCGACGCGGCATCTCCATCGAGCTTGAGAATGCGCTGTGGACGGTGCTGGAGTTCAACCACATCAAGATGGGGCGCGGCAGCGCGCAGGTACGCCTCAAGCTGCGCAACCTGCGGACAGGATCGACCGTCGAAAAAACCTTCCAGTCGGGCGAGCGCTTCCAGCGCGCTATCCTCGAGCACAGCACCGTGCAGTTCCTCTACGAGGCCGAGGGGCTCTACCACTTCATGAACACGGACACCTACGACCAGATCGCGCTCAACGCCGACCAGGTCGGTCACGCCAGGAACTACCTCAAGGACGGCACGACCGCCGAGTTGCTCACCCACGACGACGAGCCGCTGTCCGTCGAGCTGCCGCCCAACCTGGAACTGCGCGTGACCTACACCGAGCCTGGCTTCAAGGGCGATACCGCGACCGGCGGCACCAAGCCCGCCACCATGGAGACGGGCATCACCGTCCAGGTGCCGCTCTTCGTCAAGACCGACGACGTCATCCGCGTCGACACCCGCACCGATAGCTACATCGAGCGCGTCTAGATGAATCCCGACGGCTGGAACGGAGCATGGCGGCGCCAGGTGTCGGACCTGATCGCGGCGGTGGAGAGCAGCGACCTCGTCGAACTCGCGATCGAGCACGGCCCCTTCGCCCTGCGCATCGAGCGCGCCGTGCCCGACTCGCTCGCCGTTCACGAGATCCCGGAGCAGACGGTGGTCACGGTCGAGCCCGCGGAGGCCGTCCCGCTCGCGCTGCGCTCGCCGCAGGTCGGCACGTTCTACCTCTCGGCCGAGCCGGAGAGCGAGCCGTTCCTGCGCGAGGGCGACGTCGTCGAGGAGGGCCAGGTCATCGGGCTGATCGAGGCCATGAAGCTTATCAGCGAGGTGGAGGCGGAGGTCGGGGGGACGGTGCGGCGCATCCTCGTCGAGGACGGCCAACCCGTCGAGTACGGCCAGCCGCTCTTCGAAGTGGAATAGCAGCGGTGGAATCGCACGTCTTGCACGTAGGCGAGGTGGCGGCCTACCTCAAAGCCTTGCTGGGCAGCGACGATGTACTCGGCGACCTATGGGTGCGCGGCGAAGTCTCGAACCTCTCACGCTCGGCGGCGGGGCACACGTATTTCACGCTCAAAGACGAAGGCGGGCAGTTGCGCTGCGTCGTGTTCCGCGGGCACGGTCACGGCGCGCTCGCGCTCAAGCACGGCGCCGGGGCCCTCGTGCATGGGCACGTCAGCCTCTACGAGACGCAGGGCACGCTACAGCTCTACGCCGACTTCGTGCAGGCCGAGGGGGTCGGCTCGCTCCATCAGCGATTCGAGCAACTCAAGAGGCGTCTGGCCGACGAAGGGCTTTTCGACGAGGACCGCAAGAAATCCGTCCCGCCCTACCCACAACGCATCGGGGTCGTCACCTCACCGGGCGCGGCCGCTTTGCAGGACGTGCTGCGCGTGCTGACCGCCCGCTTCCCCGCCGTCGAGGTCGTGCTCGCGCCGTCTCTCGTGCAGGGCGACGCCGCGCCCCCCCAGCTCGTCGCGGCGCTCGCCCACCTGGACGCGCTGACGGGAACGGCCGCGGCCGTTGACACGGTTCTCGTCGTGCGCGGCGGGGGCTCGCTCGAAGAATTGTGGGCCTTCAACACGGAAGAGGTCGCCCGCGCCATCGCCGCCTGCCGCGCCCCCGTCGTCTCGGGGGTCGGGCACGAAACCGACGTCACGATCGCCGACCTCGTCGCCGACCTGCGCATGCCCACCCCCTCGGCCGCGGCCGCGGCCGTCGTGCCGGATCGCCGCGAATGCGCGGCCAACGTCGCCGCCCTGCGCGAAGATCTGCGCGCGCGGATGGCCGACCTTCTCCTCTCCGGCCGCCACGAGGTCGCCGCGCGCGCGCGCACGCTCTCCCTGCTCAGCCCGTTGGCGACGGTGCGCAACCGCCGCCAGCAGGTCGACGACACGACCACGGCCCTGGAAAGAGCGGCGGGATGCCTGCTGACGCTGCGCCGCGCGGAGCTCGAAGCCCACGTGGGACGCCTGAGCCTCCTGAACCCCCTGGCCACACTGGAGCGCGGCTACGCCATCGTCACGAACCCCTGGGGCGAGGTCGTCGGCGACGCCGCGCACGTCACGCCGGGCGAGCGGCTGCACGTGCGGGTGCGCCACGGCTCGTTCGACGTCTACGTCGCGGACCCCGGCCAACCGGCCGAGCGCCGCACGGGGAAAAGATCCACGGAGCCCGGACAGACCAGACACAAGAACGGACGAGGGAGTAACAGTGATGGATAGCCTTAGCGCCGCCGAGATCGGGGACCTGAACTTCGAGGAGGCGTTCGCCCTGCTCGAACGCACGCTAGAGGAGATGCAGCAGGACGGGCTAGCCCTCGACCGGGCGCTGGCCCTCTACGAGCGCGGCACGCGCCTCTCCGCGCACTGCGACCGCCTGCTAGGGCAGGCCGAACTGCGCGTTACCGAGCTAACGCCCGCCCCCCTCACGTCCGAAGAATCCTTCACGCGCGTCATCCGCGAGACCATCGTCGAGAGCGAGTGGTAATCCTTCCCCCTCCGCGCCCATGCGCGGGAGAGGGGTGAGCTAACATCGTGCGGTTCAACCCCGACGCCAGCCCTCTCGTTGTACGCGGGAGCAGGGGAACAGGAGAGACATAGGAGGTCTCAAACTCGCCTATGGATCGCGCGCGATGATCAGCAAGAGGGGGGGATCGTGGGAGTGTCCTTTCGGTGTGCGGCCTCGTCGAGGGGCGTGGGAAGGTCCCTCGCTGGCGCTGGCGTCGCGCTCGCGCTCGCGCTCGCGCTGGCGCTGGCGTCCATGGCAAATCCAACTGCACATCGACCCTACGCCGTCCCGCCTGCACACGCGGCGACCCGCCCTTCGGGCCGCTTGCTCCTGGTGCGTTCCGTGCGGGTCGCAGGCCATCCGATCGCCCTCGCGGTAAATGCGCAGGCCGGCCGCGTCTTCGTCCTAACTAGGGGGGCAACAACCGGCCGTGGTCGGCTGGTGGGCGACATGCTCGACGTGCTCGACGCGCGCACGGGCGCCCCCGTGGCCACTGTCCCCCTCATGCCCGTGCGTTACTTGGGGATCGGGACCAACCCGGCCTCCGATCCGACATCCGACGCCAGCACCGTCTTGTTTGCCCCGCAGGCGCTCGTCATGGATGAGGTGGACGACCGCGCCTTCGTCCTCGATGCCGGGCAGTTCGATAAAGGGGCGTCCGCGGGGGGCGGGACTATTCGCGCGTTCGATGGGACGACGGGCCGGCCGCTGTACACGGCGCCGGACGCCGGGGGGCCGACGGGTGCGGCGGTGGGCGCGCCGCGCGGGGCTGTCGCCGTCGTGAACTACTTCGCCAACACCGTCACCGTGCTCGATGCGCGTACAGGCGGGATGCGCCGGACGCTGGCGCGCGGCATCGGGACACAGGCGCAGGTGGTGGCCGTCGACGCCGCCCGTGGGCGGCTCACCGTGGGGAGCGCGGGGGCGGGCAACGCCGCCGGCGGCACGGACGGACTGGTGAGCGTCTTCGATGCGCACGGCGCGCTCCTGAGAACGGGGGCGCTCTACAATGGGATCCCGGCGGCCGCCGCCGTGGACGGGGGCACGGGGCGCGTCGTGCTCGGGGCGCCGAGCGAGCACAGCAGCATCGTCGCCGTGCTTGACCCGGCCCGGGGCGCCGTCGTGCATAGTCTCTCGTTTGCCGGGGCAGGCGCGTACCCGCTCGTGGTGGACGCGCCGACGGGCTATGCCTACGTCTTTGGAACCCCGAATTACAACGGCGCATCGGGGGACGTGGTATCCGTGATCGATACGCGCCGGGGGCGGGTCGTGCGCACGATCGCACACGGCGTGACCCCGGGCCTGGCGGTGACGGCGGTGGGGGCGCTGGACGCGCGGCGGCGGCGTGTGTTTGTGGTGACCGCAGCCGTCGACGCGCCGGGGGCGCCCGGCAATTTGCTCGTGCTCAACGCGCGCCCTGGCGATGTGGCCCTGACCGAAGGGCTGCGCGGGGGACCGCTTGTCGTCGCCGTGAATGAGCGCGCGGGCCGCCTTGTTGTCGCCGCCGCCAATGGAATGATTTACATGTTCGATACGACGCATCTCTGATACTACGATGGCCGCCGCTCGCTCCGTCCTGGAGCGTCGCGCGGTCCTGGATACGCGAGATGGTGGACGCGCCGCCTGTACCACGTTTAGCGATGTGGGGACGGAGAATGAGGATAACGCGCCCGATTAGTTATGTGGCGAGGGGGAGCGCCGCCTTCCTCATCGTCCTGGCCGTTCACTTCCATTGTAGTGGAACACCCACGCTGCGCGCGCGGGGCGGCACGCCGCCGGCCGGCGTGTCGTGGCTACTGCGTACGGTCCACGTGGGTTCTAATCCCGTGGCCGTGGTCATCGCCGGCCGCAGTGGGCACATCTTTGTCGTCAATCGCGGCCCCGTGGGTCGCGACTATCAACTCCACGGCCGGGGCAGTGTGAGCGTGCTCGATGCAACGACAGAGCATCTCCTGCACACCGTGGCCGTCGATTGGGATCCCGTGGCTGCGGTGTCCGATGCACGGACGGGGCGTGTCTTCGTGCTTAAGTCGGGGCATGCCCACCACCGCACGTCTGCACGGAAGTGTGAGCGTGCTCGACGGGACCACGGGCCGTGTCGTACGCATGGTGACGGTCGGGGGATCCCCGCGCGCGGCGGCCATCGATGCGCGGACACGGCGTGTCTTCGTCGCCAACGCCAACGGGAGCGGGGGCGTACCCAACGC
>JAABUO010001353.1_pt1 | contig 32580 bp, 21 predicted proteins | sample 5559291 | NCBI WGS metagenome assembly JAABUO01 (sample SAMN10711878, study PRJNA513372) | rock metagenome | isolation source: Antarctica rocks | place: Antarctica: Victoria Land, Finger Mt sud | reverse complement strand
TTCCGAAGACTCAAAGGATTCCGCAGAATCTTCTCGCGATTCGAGAAACTCGACGTGCTCTTCCTTGGATTCCTCAACTTTGCCCTCATCGTCGAAGCACTCAGATAGCGTGAACACGCCCTAGGTGGACTCCAATCTTTCAGACGACGGGTTTCCGGAATTCCGGAAGGAGAGGCTTTGCGCGACCCGACCAAGTCCCTTGAAAGTGTGATGCGGATTCCAGTGCAATAATGGAGGTGATTCCCGGCAGAGGCGAGACGCAGCTTTGGAGATGAACTTTTTCGGCCTGGATTTCGCGGGACAGGACGGAAAGAACCAGTCCCGGGGGCTAAAGCCCGGTATTATGGCAGATCGAAAATGTCCGGGCTGAAGCCCGGACCTATCTCAGAAGCTCAAGCAACAGCAGATCGAGGTGCTCAATCAAGAGCACGGCGGCGAGTCGCCGGACCTATCTCAGAAACTCAAGCAACAGCAGATCGAAAATGTCCTAGAGCCCGGTTTATCGCAGATCGAAAATGTCTGATGATTCTCCCTTCGCCAGAATGACGTTTGGGGTGGGCAGGCTTCGAACAGCAGGTTCCTTCGCTTCGCTGCGGAATGACAAAGTGGGCAGGCTCTATAGCAATAGGAATCGCTCTTGGCGATCAGCACGGCTCAACGGCTGTGATGCGGAGGTCGCCGCCGGACATTTGCCGGGGCTGGTGGATGTTCAGCATGCCCAGCAGGGTGGGGCTTAGGTCTCTCAGGCTGCCGCCGTCTTTCAGGGTGATGTTTTTCTCATCGCTGACCAGGATGAAGGGGACGGGGTTGGTGGTGTGGGCGGTGTGGGGGCCGCCGGTGGCTGGGTCGATCAGGAGTTCGGCGTTGCCATGGTCTGCGGTGATTAGCATGGCTCCGCCTTGCTGACGGATGGCCTGGTAGATGCGCCCAAGCTCCCTGTCGACGGTTTCTACGGCGCGGATGGTGGGCTCCATCCGGCCGGAGTGGCCGACCATGTCGGCGTTGGCGAAGTTGACGATGATGACGTCGAAGGCTGAATCGCCGAGCGCCTTGATGACGGTGTCGGCGATGCCGGGAGCGGACATTTCCGGGGCTAGATCGTAGGTCGCTACCTTTTGGGAGGCGACGAGCTGGCGGTCTTCGCCGGGGAACGGTTTCTCAATTCCTCCGTTGAAGAAGTAAGTTACGTGGGCGTATTTCTCGGTTTCGGCAACGCGCAGGTTGCGGAGCTGGGCCTCGCCCATGACGTTGGCGAGCAGATTGTCCATAGACTCGGCGGGGATGACGATGGGGAGCTTGTAGGCCTTGTCGTACTGAGACATGCAGACATAGTGGAGCTTCTGCGGCAGACTTTGGGGCGGAATGGCGGCGTCCAGTTCGGCGGCCTTGGGGAGGTCGCGTCCCATGGACTGGTTCAGGCCGCTGGTGCGGGTCAGCACGCGGGTTATCTGCCGAACGCGATCCGCCCGGTAGTTGAAGTTGATCACTACGTCTTGATCGCGGATGAGCGCAACCGGGCGTGCGTGGGCGTCGGTGACCGTGAAGGGCGGGGTGAATTCGTCGGTGATCCCGTTCGAGTAGAGGTCGCGGATGCGCGCGAGCGGGTCGGAGTAGGCGCCGCCTTCGGGGTGGCCCGTCACCATGGCCTCGAACGCCTGTTTGGATTTTTCCCAGCGGAAGTCGCGGTCCATGGCGAAGTAGCGGCCTGAGACGGAGGCGAGCGCGCCCGTTCCGATCCCGCGAAACTGTTGGTCGAGCTGCTCGAGATAGCCGAGGCCCGAGGTGGGCAGGGTGTCGCGGCCGTCGAGAAAGGCGTGGACGAAGACGCGGGTGAGGCCTTGCTGCTTTGCCATGCGCAGTAGCGCGTAGAGATGGCGTTGGTGCGAGTGGACTCCGCCATCGGAGAGCAGGCCGATGAGGTGGAGGGCGCGGTGGTCTTCCGCTGCGAGGCGCATGGCTCGGAGGAGGGTTGGATCGGAGAAGAAGCTGCCGTCTTCTCCCGGACTACGGGCTATAGCGGTGTCGATGCGCGTCATGTCCATGCGGACGATGCGGCCGGCACCTAAGTTGAGGTGGCCGACTTCGGAGTTGCCCATCTGGCCGTCGGGCAGGCCCACGAAGTGTTCGCTGGCGCGGAGCAGCGTGTTGGGGAAATCGCGGAGCAGAGCATCGTAGGTGGGCTTGCGGGCCTGGGCGATGGCATTGCCGTAGGTTTCGGCGCGGTAGCCCCAGCCGTCAAGAATGGTGAGCACAATGGGTTTCTTCGGCATGGAACCAGTTTAGCGGGCAAGCCCGGAACTGGGTCGCCACCCGACCTGGGAGTGACGGGGAGCCGCTGTTCTGCGCGTCTACTTTACGGTGAGTGGAATGGTCAGGGTTGCGCTGACGTTGGTGGATTGGCCGGCAGCGCTGTTGGCAGAAATGGTGATGCTGTAGGAGCCGGAGGTGGTCCCGCCCCCTCCGCTGGAAATCCCCTTGCCACTGCCACAGCCGGAGAGCAGGGCGAACGAGCCAGCCAGGAAGACGAGGGAGGAGAGCAGGCGCGCGGCGTGTATCTTGCGACGGCTGCGGCGCGGCAGAACGCCCAGCAGGAGTGCGGCGAAAGCGACGCCGCCCAAGGTGTGGAGCGGGAGGAGTTCAGTTCGCGAGAATCCGCTCGCGGGAACAGAATGGGCCGACGTGGTGGAGACGTTCAGAGTGGTGCTGGCGGTTCCGTTGCTAACCACTTTCGAGGACGATGGCGTGAGGTTGCAGGTGGGAGCATTGTTTGCGGGATCGGTGCCGTTGAAGGCTACAGAACAGGTGAAGGCCTGGTTGCCGCTGAAGGTGGTTGAGTGAAGCGTGATGAGGTCGGAGGTCGAAGCCCCGGCGCTGACAGAAAGGCTGGGCGTGGCGGCCGAGAGGGTGACGCCTCCGCTTCCAGTGCCGGCGTTGACAACCAGGGTGGCTGTGGGGGAGGTTGAGCTGTTGTAAACGTTGTCGCCTGAGTAGACGGAGTAGAAGGTCAAGGTGCCAACCGGCAGCGGAGTTGTAGAACCCGACAGAGTGCCGGATGCGCTGCCGGCAATCAAGGCGAGCGTACCTATGTTTTGGTTGTTCAGAAAGAAAGTCAAGTATCCGGTGGGGACAGGCACACCGGACAGACCCGCCGCCGGGCTCACGACGGAAGAGACGGTCACATTGCCGGTGGAGGTGACCACAGTTGGAGAGATGGTGATGCTCGTGGAGGACGCAAGCGCGGTGACGTTGATGGAGACGGGGTTTGAAGTGGAGGAGAGGTAATTGTTGTCGCCGGTGTATGAGGCTGTGATGGTGTGAGTGCCGGCCTGAAGGAGGATGCCCGAAAGAACGGCGCTGCCACCTGTGACCGCGACGGCGGCACCCTGACGGATGCCATCGACAAAGAACTGAACGCTGCCGGTGGCGATGCCTTTGGACCCGGTGATCGCGGCCGTGAAGGTGATGCCTTGCGCGGTGGTAGCCGAAGTCGCGCTCAGTGTGAGCTTGGTGGTGGAAGCCGCCCCGTTGGGGTTTGTTACTGTAAACGTGAGCGAGGGCGCGGTTGAGGTGGCGTGCGCGCTGTCCCCTAGGTAGGTCGCGTCGATGGTGTAGTTACCGGCGAGCGGAAAGGGGAGAGCTGGCGTGGTGGCGACCCCGGCGACCAGGGTGACCGGGGCTCCGAGGGGCTGGCCGTTCGCGAGGAACTGAACCGCTCCGGAGGGTGCAGAGCCGCCGCCGCTTGAGACGCGCGCGGTGAAGACTACGGTCTGGCTGATCGTGATGGTGGAGGGCGCTGCCGCCAAAAATACCGTCGTGCCGGGTAGCGCGGAGCTCACGAGGAATTGGTTGACATCGAGAGAGCCGAGGCCTGTGGCGAGGTCATAGCCGGTGGTCAGGTTGAAACCTGCGACCGAGCCCGTGGTGCCGTTGTAGCCGGGCGTGCTGTTGTTGCAGATGCTCGGCGAACCGACGGAGCAGCCCACGGTGCCAATTGTGCCGGGGTTGGCGTCGTGAAAGTCCGCAGGTACGCCGCTCGCAGTGCGGTAGAGCAGCGGGTTCAGATTGCCCTGGCGGGAGGCGAGCTTCTGGTTGAGCAGGGCGGTGATTCCTGCCATCGAAGGCGCTGCAGCGGAGGTGCCGGAAAAAAGAATGCCAGGTTGGCCGTTCACGCAACTGGCCTGGGCGTAAGCGAGGCAGCTGAAATAGCCGTCATGCTCGGAGGAGGAGAAGGATACGTCGGGGGTATCGCGGGCCTGGTCGTTGGGCACGCCGGGACCATTCTGCCAGAACGGCTTGGAGACGATCACGCTGGGTCCGCCGCCTCCGGCGAAGATCTGGGAGAAGCCTCTGAAATCGACTGGATCGTTGAACGCGCCTTCGGGGATGTAGCTAAGGGCCGACCCGTGGCCGGGCCCATTGCTGGAGGACCAGTACGGGCTGGGAAGGCTGGTGTCGACAAACTCGGTGCCGCCGACGCAGGTGACATAGGTGGACGAGCACAAGGCATTGATGGATGGGAAGGCTCCGGCATCCGTCGGGGCGGAGCCGTGGATAGCGCATCCGGCGACTCCGGAATCGCCGGAGCTGACGAAGACGCTGATGCCTTCAGCTGCGGCCTGCTTGTCGATTGCATCTTCGTTCTGGATATAGCTGGGCGCGACGTCGTTCTCGCAGACTCCGAAGCTGAGGCTGAGGATAGGGTCGCGTAGGGTATTGATCTCGTACATCAGCATGGTGTCGATGGTCGAGAACTCGAGCGAATTCTGCGCGATGATCAGGTCGATTCGCGCGCCGGGAGCAGATCCATGGGCGCGCTCAAAGTCGAGCGTCGGCTCGTCCATGTCGCTGTTGTCCGTCTGGCCAGGGTCGGCCAGACCGGGCGGTATCACGTAGTTCGGTTGGAAGCTAGGTAGGTTCGATAGCTGCTCCCAGGCGATGAGGTCGGCGGGGTTGAGACGCGACGCTCCAAGGATGGCGATCGCCTGTCCCGAGCCGTTGGTGCCCGCCCTGAGCTGCGGCTGGATATCGTAGATGGTGTTGAAGTCGTCCGGGAAGATGTAGTGCGATCCGTCGGACGCGCTGTAATTGGGCACAACGGAACCCATTGGGGTGAAGCTGCCGGACTGCGGAGTGAGTGCGGGAACAGGCGCCTTCCGGGTATGAAGGTTGGTCTGATAGGGAACGTCCGCCAGCCCCGCGATATAGGCAACAACCGGTGCAAAGGGGGCCGGGATAGCAGGTTCAGCGGTGGGCGCCTGGAGCTTTCGTCCGTTCGTGAGGAAGTAGTGAAGTTGCGTGTGCAGCGCGTGTTCGGCGACCGCGGCTGGTGCGGAGACGCGGATAGCTACACGGGAAGGGGAGACGGATTGAACCTCGAAGCCCTGGCTGGTGAGCCAGCCAATGACTGCGTCGAGATCGTGTTGGGTCGGACCGAACTGCGCGCCGATTTGCTCGGGCGTGAGCCACTGATGGAAGCGCGGCGAGGACGGGTTTTGCTGGTCCGCAAGCAGATGCGTGAAGGCGGCCTGCACCTTGGGGTCGCGAGCGACTCCTATCGTAAGTGCAATGGGTTTGGCATCCGGAACGGGTCCCAGGTCCGTGCTCCGTGTGGCCCACGCGGGCAGATGGCCAGCAATCCGCAGAGGACTAGAGTCGCCGACGGAGGGCGCGTCGAGAACACGGTTGGCCTGGCCGGCACTCTGCGCCTTGAGCGGGAGAGCCGAGGAAACGCAAAGCGCCAGGGTGCAGACGACCAGAAAAGCCCGGAGAGGTTGGCCAACGCAGGTGTGTCGCATAGAGAGTGCTGCCAAGATACTCGGCACCCCCGCGAAAGGCAAGAAGTCTTTGGGAAAGTGGACGCCGTCCGCAGGGTCTGCCTGGGGTCCAGGTCTGTAGGATAAAAACGGAGATTAAGTTATGTCGAAGACGCAGTCCGCGATGGTTGCGCTGGGAACGATTGCACCGGCGTTTGAGTTGGTGGACGTAGTTTCAGGACGCGCACTGAGCCGCGATGACGTGTTCTCGCTGGCCTGGGATGAGGAACAGAGCGATCAGGTGAACCGCATGACAGGCGGCGGAACGTCGGTGAGCGGACGGCACGGATTGCTGGTTATGTTCGTCTGCGTGCACTGTCCGTACGTGCAGCACCTGGAAGGCGCGCTGGGCAAGCTGGGTGAGGAGTATCAGGGCCGGATCGCCATAGCGGCGATCAATTCAAACGACACGCAAGCCTATCCGCAGGACGGGCCGGAAGCGATGAAGGCCCAGGCGGAGCGGCTGGGGTGGAACTTCCCGTACTTATACGACGAGACCCAGGAGGTGGCGCGCAGCTATAGTGCAGCCTGCACGCCCGACTTTTTTCTATACAACGCTGAGATGGAGTTGGTCTATCGCGGTCAATTCGACAGCAGCCGGCCGCGTCGCGGAGAGTCCGGCAATGACGTTCCGGTTACGGGCGAAGATCTGCGCAGGGCAATGGATGCTGTCATTGCGGGTCGGCGGCCCGATAGCAACCAGCGCGGTAGCCTCGGCTGCAACATCAAGTGGAAAGGGGGACGTAACTGAGTCAGGCGCAGACCTGGGGTTTGCAGCAAGTGTGAAGGAGCACGGAGCGTGGCCACGGCCCTTCACACTTGCCCAAAATATCTAGTCAGGCGCAGTCTCAGTAGCCAGACTTCGAGCCGCTGGTGGCATCCGAGCCATGCTGCTTGACCATCTTGTTGTAGAGCCCAAGGATCAGAAACGGGGCAACCCACTGGCCGACGAAGAGTGCTTCGTGTTTCTTCTTCGCGATTTGGAAGGCCACTGAGCCCAAAATCGAGGCGATGGCTGCGCCAAGATAGACGCTGGACGGCACCTTGCTGGTGACTTTTTCAATGGCTGCGGTGACTTGGTCTTCCTCTGCTTCGCCGGGTGCGACGCGGTAGTCGGTCATGAGAATCTCCTTGGGCGGGTCAACCGCCGGTAATTTAAAGGATGCCGATTTCGCGTGCGGCGTTTCGTTCTATCGAAATCCGAGCAGGAGTTTTCATACAACGAACAATCCGGGCTTTGATGTGGGTACGCTGCCGCAGCGCAGACGCAAACAAAACGGCACACTTTCGAGAAATGTACGGCGTCAAAACAGGCTTACGATGCTGGTGCGCGAACCACGTGCCGCGCTTCAGTCATGTCCTCTGCCTTCATGCTTGCCGTGATCGTGGTGATCTTTGTAACCGTGCTTTGCGTCGTCGTGGACGCGATAACCGTAATCACCCTCATGATCAAAGCCGCCGTGTCCGTAGCCATGGCCGCGGTGCTCCCAGTAGCCGGAATGCAGACGATAGCCGTCTGGGTCGTGGGCGTAGAAAGGCCGGACGTAGTAGGCGTCGGTATAAGGTTGGCGCGCCCAGAAACCAGGTTGCCAGCGGTAGCGATTGTTCAAGGGCTCCCAATAGCCGGCCTGCCACAGGAATCCGGGTCCAGGATAGACCGGACGGACCTCATAGCGCAGCGGCGGGGGCGGGGTTCCGATGGTGACGCCGATGCTGATCTGCGCACGTGCGACCGGCAGGCAGGCGAATGCAGCGAGAAGAGTGGCGGAGCTTGCGGCAAATAGGGTCAAACGAAAACGGAACGGTAAAGACATCGTGGGCTCCTGAAGTGGAAGGGCTGGCCGGGGCAGTCATTAGAGATCCAGACTGCCCGCAAAACTCTCGTTCCTGTGCGCTTGATAGCAGGTTATGTAGCAGAGCGCCCGGGATGTTTTCCAGGCGCTTTGGGCTAGACATGCCGATGCAGAGTGGCAATGCGTTTAGCGTTCATCGTCGTCGTCATGGCGGCGATACTCACGGCGGTAGTCGCGCCGGTAGCGCTCATCGCGTTCACCGCGTCCGTAGTAGCCACCCTGGTATTGCGCGGGGTAGCCGCCGCCGTCGTAATAGCCGCTCTGATAGGGCGCCACAACCCAGCCGCCGGGGATCCAACGAACGTTACCGTCGCCATCAGGGTCAGGCTGCCAGTAGCCCTGCTGGTAGACGTAGCCCGCGCCAGGAGCGTAGCCGTCATCAACGTAGCCCGGCGACCCGATCGAAATGCCAAATCCAACCTGCGCGTGGGCCTGCGGGGTAGCCAGACCAAAGGCCAGGACCGCAACAGCAGCAGATGCGGCGAGAGTAGCGAGCGAGACGTTTTTGCGGTTTGTCATGGCGTAACTCCTTCCCTCAATTGAACCCTGCCTCAAAAAGGAAGTTGTTGCAGCCAAGGCACGCTTTCCCGACTGAGTGGTCAGGCGAGGCCGCTGCCGGTCATTAGAAGCGAGTGCAGGGTGACGTCTTCGAGGAAGCTGAGGGCCAGCCGCAGCGTAATCACGTCCGAGGTCAGGATTGCGCTGGGCACCGGGTTGGTGCGGGCGAAGTGGCGGCAGGTGCAGAGGTCGGTGAGCATGGCATGTGTTCCGCGGGTCAACTCGATGCCGGCTCCCACCAGCGAGGCGTAGAGCTCGGGGATGGCCCACAGCTGGACTTCGATGCGGAACTCGACCGTGGAGGACGAGGTGGATTTGCGTTCCAGCACCCAGCAGCCCATCTGGGTGAAGGCAGAGGTAAGCGCCGGCAGAAGTCCCTGCCGTTCGTCGTAGCTGTAGCCCTGGAGATCGAGGGTGTGATTAGCGGGCATGGGCCTCTGATTTCTGGGTAGCGGGTGCTGTCCGTGCGCCTGCGGGACGTGCTGCTGCGAGTTGCTTGCGGCAGGTCGCAGGCGATTGCAGATTCGGGCGCGTGGGTTCACGAAAAGTCATCTTGACCCTCTATCGGTGCCTTGCGGTTGGAGCGAGATGTTTTCCTGGGGCAGATCGAACGGCGGTCATAGTACCGGTGGCATCATGGATGCGTGACCGATAACCTGAAGGGCAGGAAGCGATGATCGTAGGGGTAGGGACCGATCTGACGGAGATCGACCGGATCGAGCAAAGCATCGCGCGGTTTGGAGAAAGATTTTTGCTCCGAATTTACACGTCTGATGAGATTGCGTACTGCCGCAGCAAAAAGCGTTCCGGGGAAAGCTTTGCGGCGCGCTTCGCGGCCAAGGAGGCGGGTGCCAAGGCTCTCGGGACGGGCATCAGCCACGGCGTCAGCTGGCGCGAGATGGAGGTTCAGCGCGAGCGCGGAGGGCGTCCGGCTCTGGTATTTACGGGCCGCGCGGCGAAGGTTGCCGCCGGTCTGGGGGTCACGTCTATTGCTCTCAGCCTGACGCATGCGCGCAACCTGGCGCTCGCCTTCGTCGTGCTTGAAGCAGAGACGGTGGAGCAGGTGAGATCACATTGAGCGTTGAATAGCTGCGGGAGGTCTGCTTATTAGCAGAGGCTGATTGAGGATGTGAAACTTCACTCCATGTGGGCGCATCCATCTGAGGTACCAATGGACCATCCGATGTATGCCCCGGGTGCTGAAGTAGACGGTTCTGTGCAGGAAAGCACGGCTGGTCATGTATCCTCGGGGTTTAGGCGGCTGCCTTCTGGAAGGGCCCGGAACGCGCCCTCCGCAATGATTTTCTGAGCAACAGCCCGCGTTTCGCGGAGAGGTGAACGAACGCTATGCCAAGTCAACAGGAGGTGCGCTGGTCGCAGTTGAAGATAGGTGTGATCGTGCTGGTAGCTTCGGTCATCCTGGTTACGCTGCTTTTTTTAATGACCAGTTCGTCGGGCCTGGGCGTGCTGTCGAAAAAGATTACGGTGACAACTTATTTTCAGAACTCGTCGGGCCTGAAGGTGGGCGCTCCGGTCGATCTCGAAGGCGTTACTATCGGCGCGGTGAAAGAGGTTTCCGTCACCAGCGATCCAGCACGCAAGCTGACGCCAGTAAAAGTTTTGATGAAGCTGGACGGCAAGTATAGCGCCGACCTGCATCAGGATTCGAAGGCTGCTTTGACAACCGTGGGCGTGCTGGGCGATACGGTGGTGGATATCAGCAGCCAGGCTGCGGTTGGGCCTCCTCTGAAGGATGGCGACGAACTGCATACGCTCGATACGCCGAGCATCACGGATGTGGTCAAGGCAAGCCAGGGAACCATCGAGCAGCTGAACGTCATTCTGGCGAAGATGAATACGATCGTCGACAATTTGCAGGGTGGCAAGGGCTCGGTCGGCAAGCTGATCAATGATCCGGTGCTGTACGACAAGGCTGCGGCGACGGTGGACCAGTTGCACACGCTTGAGGTGAACCTGAACAACGGCCGGGGATCGATCGGCAAGCTGATGACCGACGATACGATGTACAACCGGCTGAACTCGGCTGTCGGCAAGCTGGACGATGTGGCCTCTGCGCTGAGCAGCTCGAAGGGCACGGCCGGGATGCTGATCAACGATGAGAAATTCAAGCGGCAGGTTCAGGAGACGTTGACCAATGTGAACGCTTTGCTGGCCGATATGCAGCATGGCAAGGGCGCTGCAGGGATGCTGATCAACGATCCGGCCTTCGCGCAGAAGCTGCGAGATACCTTGTCTGCTGCCAATACCCTGGTGACGAATGTCAACGACGGCAAAGGAACGCTAGGCAAGCTGGCGACCGACGACCAGGCTTATGCAAATCTGAACAAGCTGCTGACCCAGAGCACGCTGCTGGTGGACACGATTCGGAGAGACCCGAAGAAATATCTTCAGATTCAGCTCAAGATTTTCTAAGCTGATGCTGTACGTACGCTGCGAAAAAGCAACGGCACAAGCCAACGCAGATTCCCTTCGGGAATGACAACCAAGGGGTTTGTCGCTACGCCTCGCATCCGAAGCGGCGTCGAAGATCGCTTCCACCACGTCACACACGAGCTCAGGTCTGGGGGCCCGGTTCGGCGTTGGCCCGACCTTCTTTCTGGTGCTGAAACTTCTTTGCCGAGCTCTGCGTCAAGCTGAGTACCGAGTCCGCACCGCCCCGCATTTCGAACCTCGGGAATCCATGCACGCCCGTTTGCGATATGCTTTTCAGCGTCCGCCGGGCTGACGATGTTGCGCCGGTAAAGAACGGAATTGATCTTGTTCAACTCAGGAGTTTTATGCGAATCAAGGAAGTAGCTTCGGTCCTTTTCCTTTCAGGCGGTTTGTTCGCGGGCTTGTGCGCACAGGCGCAGACTCTGACTCCGACGATTGTGCTCGATGCGGACAACGGACCAGCAGCGCCGCCCAAGTCGATGAGGAGCTTCGACCTGAGTTCCATCGACAAGACGGCCGACCCATGCACAAATTTTTATCAATATGCGTGCGGCAACTGGATCAAGAACAATCCCATTCCTTCGACCGAGACGCGCTGGGGCACCTTCAACATGCTGGCCGACCGCAACCGCTACCTGCTGTATGAAGAGTTGAAGGCTGCGGCAGACCATCCGTCCAGCCCCTTGCAGACCAAGTACGGAAATTATTTTGCCGCATGTATGAACACGGCAGCCATCGACAAGCTGGGTGCGCAGCCGATTGAGCCGGTGCTGAAGCAGATCGATTCTCTCGAGAACAAGAAGAAGATTGCTGCGCTCGACGTGGCGCTCTTCAAGCAGTACGGCGGCGGCGCGTTCTTTGAAGTGCAGGTCGGCCAGGATCAAAAGGATTCGACGCAGCAGATTCTGCAGACTGGCCAGGGCGGGCTGTCGCTGCCGGACCGCGACTACTACCTTTCGCAGGAGCCGCGCTATGTCAAGATCCGCGAGCAGTATGTGGCGCACATCGAGAAGATGTTTACGCTGCTGGGCGATGCTCCCGACAAGGCAAAGGCTGAGGCAGGCGATGTGATGCGGATCGAGACAGCGCTGGCTAAGGGTTCGATGGCGCGTGTAGAGATGCGCGACCCGGCCGCGCGTTACCATATCAAGACCATTGCCGAGTTGCAGCAGATGAGCCCGGACTTTGCGTGGAAGACGTACCTGGACGGGCTTGGGGTGGACGAGGCAAAGACGATCAATGTGGCCTCGCCTGGATTTGTCAGCACCGTGAGCCAGCAGATTGAATCCGAGCCCCTGCCTGCGCTGAAGGCGTACATGCGCTGGCATGTGCTGCATTCGGCCGCGCCGGCCCTCGCCAAGCCGTTTGAGGAAGAGAACTTCGACTTTTTCAATCGCACGTTGGCCGGGCAGAAGGAAGAGCAGCCGCGCTGGAAGCGCTGCACGGCTGCAACCGACCACGCGCTGGGCGAGGCCGTCGGGCAGGACTGGGTCAAGCAGAACTTTTCGGGCGACTCGAAGACCAACATGGAGCAGCTGGTCGCCGAGCTGAAGAAGGCACTCGAACAGGACATCAAGACGCTGCCCTGGATGAGCGAACAGACCAAGCAGCAGGCCGAGCTGAAGCTGGCCGCCTTCCGCCAGAAGATCGGCTATCCGGCCAAGTGGCGCGACTATAGCGCGCTGAACGTGAAGCGCGACGACTACGTCTGCAATCTGGAGCACAGTGCCATCTTTGAGCGCAACCGCAACCTGCACAAGCTGGGCAAGCCGGTGGATGAGACCGAGTGGGGCATGACGCCGCCTACGGTAAACGCCTACTACAATCCGCCCCAGAACGACATCAACTTCCCGGCAGGCATTCTGCAGCCGCCGTTCTATGACAATACGGCGGACCCGGCGGTAAACTTTGGCGGGATCGGCGTGGTGATCGGCCACGAGATGACGCATGGCTTCGACGACCAGGGCTCGAAGTTTGGGCCGACGGGCAACGTGAAGTATGACGCGGACGGCAAGATCGGCAGCTGGTTTACGCCCGAAGACCAAGCCAAGTTCAACGAGCGCACCAAGTGTGTGGCGGACGAGTACACGGGTTTCAGCGTGGCTCCAGGACAGAACCTGAACGGGAAGCTGACGCTGGGTGAAAATACGGCGGACAATGGCGGGATCCGGATCGCTTACCAGGCTCTGCAGGACGTGATGGCCAAGCAGAATCTCTCGCCTGAGACGAAGAAAGACGGGTACACGCCGGCGCAGCGTTTCTTCATCAGCTTCGGACAGGTCTGGTGCCAGAATCAGACGGAGAAGAGTGCGCGCATCTCGGCCAAAGTCGATCCGCATAGCTCGGGCGAGTGGAGGACCAATGGGACGGTCCAGAACTTCGACGAGTTCGGCAAGGCTTTCGGCTGCAAGGTTGGGCAGCCGATGATGCCGGAGAAAAGCTGCCGCGTCTGGTGAAGCTGAGTCAGCAGGTGAAAGCAAGGGCCCGGACACTCTGTCCGGGCCCTTGCTTTTGCATCGTGGTTCGCTCGATCGCACAATCTTTCACGTGTCTGCTATCGAGGCTTGGCATGCGAACGTCCAACCCGCGTTTCCCCCGATTTCGGCAGCATGGATAGGGCTCGCGAAAGTGGCGCAAAGTCGCTGTCTTCTCTACAATCATCTTAGGAACAGACCCTAACCGCAAAAATCACCCGCAGCCCGTTGCTTTGAGGGTGTGGCATAAGGAAGCAGATGACGTTCAGCAAGATTGGCCGGATTTTGACGGCCCTGGTAGCAAGCGCCGCACTTGGACTTGGGATGACAGCCTGCGGCGGCGGCACCATTGGGTACATGTGGGTGACGGGGACGTACTACAACCAGATTACCGGCTACAAGATTGACGACTTTACGGGCAATCTGACGAACATCATTCATTCGCCGTTTGGTTCCGGCGGCTCGAATCCGACGACGCTGGTGGTCAAGCCAGGCGGACGCTACCTGATGGTGGTGAACAGCGGCACCGGCGGTACAGGCGTCCCGGGCGACCCCCATTACGTTGCGCCTACGGGCAGTGGGATCGCGGTATTCTCGGTGGGCGGCGGCGGCATCCTCACCTATCAGCAGACCTATTTCTCGCAAGGGACTAATCCCATCTGGGCTGCCTTTGATTCCAGCGGCAACTATCTGTACGTGCTGGACAAGTACGCGCCGGATTACGCGACCAACCCGAGCGGAGACATCACCGCGTTCTCGGTAGCCAACGACACCGGGCGTTTGACCCTTGTGCAGAACACGGCAATCACGGTGAACAATGTTCCCACGAATTTTTTCCGAGTGGGCCTGAACCCGATCATGTCAAGAGTCGGATCGGGCAACTGCCTGTTCACGCTTACGCCGCAGGCGGTTTTCCCGTATGTCATCAACAGCGGCAGCGGTCAACTGACGCTTCCGGCAACGGGTGCGCAGAACGTTACCGGCGCTACGAAATTGACCTCGATCAATACGTCCACGGGAACTTCTGCCTCAAGCTTCATCTATCTGACCGATGCCGGAACAAATCAGATCTTCGGCTTTACTGGCGGTTCCTCCGCGTGTTCGCTCTCTCCCGTAACTGGCGGACCGCAGGCGAATCTGGGCGGCACGGCGAATCCGGTCTATTCGATAACGTCGGCCAACGGTCATTACCTTTACGTTGCCAATCAGAGCAATACCTCGAACACGACCACGACGGTTCCGCAGAGCAGCATTTCGGCGTTCTCGATCAGTCCTGTCGGCCAGATTGCACCGTTGACGAATGACGGCACCAACAATCCGTACCCGGTTGGGTCAGGGCCTGTATGCATGGGTTTCGATCCCACCAACCAGTATCTGTACATCTCGAGCAACACGGACAGTACGGTGACCGGCAAGCTGTTTTCGAATCCGTTCGGATTCCTTTCCAACCTGCAGCGAGGGTCGACGTTCCCGGCGACGATGAAGCCGACGTGCCTGGCGATAAGCGCTGCCGTTTAGAGCTACAACCGTTGAAAGCAGGCCGGCACAGGGTGACCTTGGGGCTGGATGGACAGCCAGAGCAAGTTGCGGACCGCGAGTCCGGGAGCAGGCAAGCGCATGAAGTGGAATGGAACGGCTCGTGGTCTGAAGGCCCTTGCAGTATCGTTGGCAGTGGGTCTTGGCATGACGGCGTGTAGCCGCGACTACACAGTTGGCTACCTGTACGCGACATCGGCGACGCACACGACGACCGGCTTGATCAACGCGTACTCGATCGACTTTCAGTCGGGCGCGCTGCAGCAGTTGCCGGACTCGCCCATTCCTTCAAGCGGTAGCAACCCGATCACGCTGGTTGCCTCCCCGAACGGCAAGAATCTGTACGTGGTGAACCAGAACACGTCACAGGTGGTGCAGTTCGCGATCGGAACCGACGGCCAGTTGTACGAACAGAAGCAGCATGCGGATGTCGTCATGGGCGCCAGCGGGGTTACCGGTTCGATTCCCACGGCGATTGCGATCGATCCTGCCGGCAAGTTCCTCTACGTGACGTTCCAGTATCAGAACGGCTTTACCGCGGCGAAACCTGGGCCGGGAGGCGTTGCCGTGTATCCGCTGGCTGCGGACGGAACGATCGGTGCGCCGGTGACCAGCTCAGCTTCCGGAACTTCGCTTCCGTACACCCGAGTCGGAAATAATCCATCCGGCATTGTGGCCTCGCCTGTGGGTGGATATCTCTACGTGATCGACCAGGAGCCGCCCGCGTCGGCCTCAGGGTCGCCGTTCGGTGTTCTGCTGGCGTTCAGCGTGAACGCGTCTACGGGCGCGCTTACGCCTATTCCCGGTACAGTTTCGGGCGGCTTTGCCGTTGGCACCACGCCGGCTGGCATTGCAGAGGATCCTGGCGGGCATTACCTTTACATCACCGATTCGACCACCAACCAGCTGTATGCGTTCGTGGTCCAATCCGGTGGCGCTCCCTTTGCGAACCTCAGCTCTCCATTTATCACCGGCCAGCATCCGCTGGGTGTAACCGTTGATCCGCGTGCGATGTTTGTTTACGTGGTGAACTCGGCCTCAGGCACGATCAGCTCCTATGCGATCAACTCCTCGACCGGCTCGCTCTCCGCCGTGGCTGCAGCCTCGAGCTCACAGGTGGAAACCAGCCCTACCTGCGTGACGATCGATCCCGCTCTGGGAATTTACCTTTACACGTCAAACAACATCGGAAATTCGGTTTCAGCGTTGCAGCTCAACCCCCACACGGGCGCTCTCGTCAATGTGCAGAACACGCCTTTTCCGGCTCAGCCTTTGCCGACGTGTGCTGTCGCGGTGGCGAATGGAGTGCACGCGAAGCAGTTGATCAACTAAGGCCAGTTGGGAACTAACAGCGGGTGCGACTTCGGTCGCACCCGCTTTGTTCTGCGTTCTGGAGTCCGGGTCGCGAGGGTGCAACCTGCACGTCGCGGTGGGCTTCTAACAGGAGATGAGATAGGTTTTGCGGTGCGGCAACACTCCTTCGTACGATCTGTTCCCTCCCTGAACGGCCATGATGGCGCCGACGCGGATTCCGGCAGGCGGAATCGCGCATATGTTCAAGCCCCCTGTTGCTGAGGAGATTTTCCCTATGTATCACCACATAAAAAAGCTGATGTACACCGTTGAGATTGGCGAACCGGATCCTCGCTTCGGCAAGATGCTGCTGGAGCAGTTCGGAGGCGCGAACGGTGAACTGGCAGCAGCGATGCAGTACTCGGTTCAGGGTCTGAACTGCGAAGACCCGGCGCGCAAAGACCTGCTGATGGATATCGGAACCGAGGAGTTGAGCCATCTTGAGGTTATCGGAACCCTCGCGCGGATGCATTTGAAGCCGATGAAGACCAATCGCGATGCCGCAGAAGCGGACCCGTTGATCACGATTGCCGGCGGCGGCGGGGTGAACCTGTTCGATTCGATGGGCAACGCCTGGACCGCGACCTACCTGAAGATTACGGGTGATTTGGCCGTCGACCTCCACAGCAATATTGCTGCCGAGGCCAGGGCCAAGATCGTTTACGAACGGCTGATTTCGTTCACCGAGGACCGGGGATCGAAGGAGGCTCTGCAATTTCTGATGTCGCGCGAAGTGACGCATATGCGGGCGTTTACCGCCGCGCTTGACAGCATGAACAAACCGCAATTTGCGGTGGGAATTATTGCTCCTACGCCAATTTTGGTGGACGAATTCTTCAATGCTTCTACGGGCGAGAGCCAGTATGGCGAGACGGACTTCAACGGTCCGTGGAATGAGGGCCATGGGCTGCACAAGGTGGAGGCCGAGATCAAGGGTGGCAAGGGGCTCGACACCCAGCCGTACATGCCGAAGCCCGGCACCGAGGTTACGTCGCCAGCGGATTCAACGCCGGTAGGCCAGTACACGGACGGCATTTCGGAAAAGCAGGCAAAGCTTCACGCTGAGCAACAGGCCAAGATGAAGGAAGAGGCGCAGGTGGTGGTCTAAAGCGGATTTGCAGATGGTGTAGACAACCGGAAGCAGCAAAGACAAACGCAGATTCCCTTCGGGAATGACAACCAGAAGTACTCTCCGAATTTTCAATGCTGTGCACCATTACGGAATCAGCTATAGCCTATGCACACGTTAGCGGGCTGCCCCTTCGGCAGCCCGCTTTCGTTGCAAGCGGGGTTACGGAGTGACCAAGGTTCCGAGGGGTTCGCCGGCGCAGACGCGGGTGATGTTGCCTCGTTCACGCATCGAGAAGACCATCATGGGCATCTTGTTGTCGCGGCAAAGCGAGACGGCGGTGGTGTCCATCACCTTGAGGTTTTGGCCGAGAATCTGGTCGTAGGAAATGGTGGGGTAGCGGGTGGCGGTGGGGTCGCGTTTGGGGTCGGCGGAGTAAATTCCGTCCACTGAGGTGGCCTTGAGGAGGATGTCGGCCTTGATCTCCATGGCGCGCAGGCTCGCGGCGGTGTCGGTTGAAAAGTAGGGGTTGCCGGTGCCTGCGGCGAAGATGACGATGCGGCCTTTCTCGAGGTGGCGGAGGGCACGGCGGCGGATGTAGGGTTCGGCCACTTCGTGCATTTCGATGGCGGACATGACGCGGCAGAAGAGGCCGAGTTTCTCGATGGCATCCTGCAAGGCGATGGCGTTGATGACGGTCGAGAGCATGCCCATGTGGTCGGCGGCGACGCGATCCATGTCGATGGCCTGCTGAGCGACGCCGCGAAAGAAGTTTCCTCCGCCGACGACGATGGCGATTTCGCAGCCGAGGGCGTGAACGTCGGCGATCTCCTCGGCCACTTTATGGATGAAGATGGCGTCAATGCCGAAGCCTGAGCCTGCGGCCAGAGTTTCGCCCGAGAGCTTGAGAAGAACTCGCTTGTACATATCAGGAGCTAGTATCGCATGCGCTGAATGACGACCCATGAAGGGAGGGGCCCGGCGGTTGCGCGAACCACGCTGGCCGAGGCTTGCGGCCACTGATTGCCTGATGCTTTTACATTGCAACGTTCGGCAAAATACAGGGATCCCTTACAGGGCAGGCTCTTCACTTTGTTCAGGATGACGACGTTTAGGTGTGCAGGTGGGAGTTGCGCTACTACGCGGCGGGTTGCAGGAAGTCTGCGCGCAGGCGCTTCTGGCCGGAGTTCTGGAAGCGGACGAGAGCAATTTGCGCGTGGAGGTCGAGTACGGTACCCGCGCCGAAGCGTTTGTGATGGACGCGGTCGCCGGGCGCGAACGTTGGAGACTGCGCCGGAATGAGTTCAGCCGGATCGCGGGTGGTCTGGAAGGAACCGGTGGCGGTCTCGATGATGTGAACTTCTTCGTGAGGCGCGGTCGTGGGCTCGCTGTCTTCGACCAGAAGAGCGGGTAACTCGGGTTGCGAGGCCTCAGATTGCGCGGCTGGTTCTACAGGGTTCGTGAGGGCGGATGCGCGGGCGCAGTTATCGCAGCGGCGGCACGGTTCGCCCTCGGGTTCTGCAAAGTAGGTGCGGAGGACCTGGGTGCGGCAGCCGCTGGTTTCGGCGTAGTGCATCATCTCGGCCAGACGCTCTTTGTCGCGGACGGCGCGATCCGTGTACGTGCGCAGCAGAGACTCAAGGGTTTCGGGGGCAATGTTCGCCGAAGGAATGCGCCGGTAGCCGCGTGGTGTGCGGCGAATCAGGCCGGACTGCGAAAGCAGGTTGAGGATGACCTGTGTGCGGCGCCGGCCTACGCGGGTGATGGATGCGAACGCGGCGGCCGGGTCCGCAGGTTGTGCAGGCGATTCCTGAACGGCATCGCCGCCTGTGAGTGAAGCTGAAGCCGGGCCGGGAGAGCCGCTCCCGGGAGCCTGGATGGGGGGATTCTTGAGCGGAGAGTCAGCGTCCGGAATGGCGGTGTAGACGGCATCGAGTTCTTCGAGCCTTGGGTAGCGTCCGGCCAGGAAAAAGCTCTGGATGCGTTTGTCTTCGAGTCGGTAGAGCAGAAGGGCGGTGGCGGGTTTGCCGTCGCGTCCGGCGCGTCCGGCCTCCTGTAAGTAGGTTTCGAGCGAGTCGGGAAACTCGAAGTGAAAGATGAAGCGAATGTCCGGCTTGTCGATTCCCAGGCCGAAGGCTTTGGTCGCGATCATTACCTTGTAGACGCCCTGCATGAAGTTTGCCTGGGCGGCTTCACGCTGGCGCGTGGGCATCTTGCCGTGGTAGCGGCCGGCAGAGATGCCGTGCTCGGTGAGGAAATCGAACAGTTCGTTGGCTGAGCGCACGCTGGCGGTATAGAGGATCCCCGTGCCATCCTCTTCGTTCAAGAGGGACAGGATGCGCGCGAATTTGGCTTCGTTGTTGACGGCGGGGCGAACCGCGAACAAGAGGTTTTCACGTTGCGTGCCGGTCTGGACGATGGCGGGGTTGCGGGCGTGGAGTGAGGTGAGGATCTCCTGCGCTACCTCGGGGGTTGCGGTTGCGGTCAGGGCCAGGATGGGCGGGTCGCCGAGCTTGCGGCGCGCGTCGCCTATGGCGAGGAAGGCAGGGCGGAAATCATGGCCCCACTGGGCGATGGTGTGGGCTTCGTCGACGACCAGAAGCGAGATGCCGCCCGAGTCGCGGAGAGATTGCTGGAACTCGGGAGTTTGCAGACGCTCGGGCGTGCAGTAGATGAGCTGCGCGGTGCCGGTGGCAATGTCCTCGGCGGCCTCTGCGGCTTCGGTTTGGGTGAGGGTGGAGTCTAGCTTATCTACGCGGAGGTGGGCCTCTTCGGCTTTCTCCTGCTGATCCTGCATCAGGGCGATCAGCGGAGAGACGACGAGCACGGGATGAGGAAGGAAGCAGGCCGGAAGCTGGTAGGTGAGGCTCTTGCCGGCCCCCGTGGGCATCAGGACGAGGGTGTCGCGGCCAGCGAAGACGTGTTCGAGGACCTCACGTTGGCCGGGGCGAAAACGGTGGATTCCGAAGCGGTGCTGGGCTTCTGAGAGGATTTGGGGCCAGGGTGGGGTTTGGGGCTGGGGCTTGCGGGGCATGGCCGGGAATTCTCCAGCCCGGTTGGATGCGGGGTTGGGGAGGGGCGTTCTGGTGCCGGGGCAGACGGGAAAAGACAACCGCAGATTCCCTGCGGGGAATGACAGCCAGAGGTGCGAGGCCTGCCAGTGGCTGGTTTTGACTTACCTTGGCTACGGCGTCAGGGTCAGGGTGTGGGTGGTGGCTTGGGAGACGGCGGGGTTGGTGAAGGGGAAGGGATACGACGTGCCGTGCAGCCAGGCGGGGAACTGGTCGAGGAAGTAAGGGCTGTCCGGGTTGCCGGATTCACCTAAAACCAGATTGAGGGTGGATTGGTCGAGGTCGGCGAGGCTGGCGGTAAAGCGTTCGCTGGGGCCGAAGGAGAGGCCCACCTGCTTGATGGTGGTGGCGTCGCCGGATTGAGCTTGAACGCCGGTTCCGGTGGGACGGCCGAGCAGGTTGCGCAGAATCGCATACTTGCCGAAGAGTGGATGCTCGATGTCCACCTTTTGGATGCTGCCGTATGTAAAGCGGGTGAGGTCGGCGGGTGCGTGCGCCGCGTTGAGACCGCGGAGGACGGCGGCTGCGAGCAGGTCGTCCCAGCTGGTAAAAGGCGGAGAGAGCCAGCGGGAGGGCGTGTGCTCAAGAAGCTGCTCGAGCGCGAAGTCCTTTTCGTCCCAGATGTAGAGCGCCTGAAGGTCTTTCCGATCTTCCACACCGGTCAGCTTGGGTGCGAGTAGCATGGGCCACAACACGGCGTGGGTGCTGGCCACGATGGCGGCAGCAGTAGACCCAGTGGACATGGTGCCGTCAAAGTTGCGCAGCAGGTCAGCTGCCTGGTGGAGTGTCGCGGCCTGCTCGGCGGGCAGATGGGCCGTGCTGGCTCCGGGCGCATGGTCAATCGCGTAAGCGAGGCGCTGTGCGAGCACGCGATCAAAGTCCGAGGTGACGTCGGTCTGGATTGTGAGCATGTCCGCAGGCGCCAGGTTGGTGTGGTGGGCGAGCAGACGCCAGATGCGTTCATTCCGGTAGGGTGCGGCCCAATTGAGCGTGATGGGGTAGGGATAATCGTCTGGTGTGACACGCGCGTTGGCCGTGGCGATGACTCCGCCAGGAGGATCGAAGGCCTGGGGTAGCTGATTGTACGGGATGTAGCCGGACCAGGCGTTGGATGGTGTGGCGGCGCTGGGAACCGGACTGATCGGTCCCGAACGCTGGGCAGTTTGTGGCGCAGGCGGGCTGGCAACGGCGGTCTGGGCCAGCGGATCGGGGTTCGCCTGAATGGGCTGGCTGGTGGTCGCGGATTCGCTTAGAACCGGGGTAGCGATGTTGGGTGGCAGCGAATCCGCGGCCGCGTTGGCGACGTTCTGGGCTGGGCCGCGCATGGGAATGCGGCCGACCGCGTGATAGCCGATGTGCCCTTGGTCGTCCGCGTAGACGACGTTCTGGGCGGGGCCGCCGAAGGTGGAGAGGGCGGCGACAAAGCTGGGCCAGTCGGTTGCGGATGCGATGGCCTGCATGGGCAGACGGACTACGGTCGGGTCGTTGAGAGTCCAGCGCAGGGAAAGCGAACGGTGCTGGCCGTTGCGGTCCAGATCCTGCGGAGTCAGCGCCGGGTCGAGCACGGGAGTCGTGGCTGTGCCGTGCCGGGTCGCGGTCACGTCCAGGACGACGTTGCCGCTGCCGCGCACAATGATCGTCTCTGGAAAATGGAGCACGGATTGCCAACTGTTGTCGGCGGTTTGGAACTGCTCGCCAGCGCCTTTGCCGCGAAGGTGCTCGACATAGAGGTCCTGCACGTCGGCCCCGAGGTTGGTGAAGCCCCACGCGATATGCCGGTTATGGCCAACCACGATCAGAGGTACGCCAGGCAGTGAAACTCCAGCGACGTGAAGGCCTTCTGCTGCTCCCGGCGCGGACGCGTCAGCCTCCAGGTCGGCGGCGTACCAGGTGTCCGGAACGCTCAATCCGAGGTGCATGTCGTTTGAGAGCAGAGGTTTGCCTGAGGCTGTATGTGCGCCGGAGACGACCCAGTTGTTCGATCCGGGCGTGCAGCCATCGCAAGTCTGGCTGAGCAGCGGCTGGATGCTGGCGAGAATGCTCCCGGGCGTCGGCGTGGATGGCAGGCCGGGGCGCGCTGCACGTACGACTAAAGATTGCGATGGGTCGAGCGGAATCTGAATGAAGGGTGTGGTCTGGGTCGTGAGGTCCGGAACAGGTTCAGCCGGGGGATGGTCGCGCCACGAGCCTACGGGGTACAAGTCGTTCAGCAGGTCCTGCTTGTTGGGTGAGTCGAGACGGTTGGTCAGTTCTTCGCGCGCCAGCTCCTCCGAGAATGTGTCTGTGAGGTTCTGGAACATAGACATCGCGACCAGGACGGAGTCTCGGGGCGTCCAGGGCGCAGGCGTGTAGTGCAGGATGTGGAACTCGACCGGGAGCGTACCACGGGCCTCAGCAGAGGTGATCGCCGCGTTGACGCCTCGAGCGTAGACGTCCAGCAGATGCTGCTGATCGGGTGGAAGCTGGGCCAGGGTCGCTTCGGCCGACCGCCGGATCATGAGCACGCGCTGCATGCGGTCGTGCGGCACCAGCGTGGAGCCGAAGAGCTCGGCCAGGGTGCCGGCCGCGTGGCGGCGCAGAATGTCCATCTGGAAGAGGCGGTCCTGAGCGGTAACAAACCCCTGGGCGAGGACCAGGTCATCCAGCGTGGCGGCGTGGATGTGAGGAACGCCCTGAGCATCGCGCCAGACTTCGACGTTGGCGGAGAGTCCGGGGAGTGAGCGCGACCCGTCGAGCTGCGGGAGCGACTTGACGGTTGCGGAGCGGATTGTGTAGCGCGCGTAGAAATAACCCGCCAGGACGATAAGGAGGATAAGGAGCGCGATGCGAGGAAGCGCCCGGCTGCGCGAAGGGCGCGGCACATCGGCGTCAGAGTCGAGGAGTTCGCGTCGTGCGGGATTAGAAGGGTAGGGCGGCGTAGCTTCCGGTTCTGTATCTGCTGCAGGTCCGGGCTGGCGCGGGGACCAACCGCGTAACCTGGGCCGGTCCGCTTCGTCTTCTTCGTCGCGAGTCCGGCGGGTGAGGAGGCGCGGTTCTTCCGCAGGGGACTCGGTTGGGTTGGGGTCTTCGAAAGGCATGCTCTGAAGGTGATTCTAAGGGAAGACGATGGATGCGGGCACAAGGGTGCCAGCCGCAGAGTCCTGTTCGGAATGGCAGAGTAGAGGTAAGGACAAGTGCAAACGCAGATCCCCCTCCGGGAATGACAGCAAGTCAGGGGTGACGAATGCGGAGCCCTCCACCTGTTCTAAATCGCTATGGGGGCTGCGGCTTTTGCTGGTCAGCGGTCAGCGGGTATGCACGGCGTGGCAGCGTGAAGTGGATGATCAGGGCAGCGAGCAGGAGCGTGGGCAGGGCGAGAATGCTTCCTTCAGGGCCAACTGCGCCACCTGAAATCAGGATCGCGCCGACTGGATGCGTTTGCAACAGGTGCCCTTGGCCGGTCAGGCCCGAGTCGCTGACTCCGTAGAAGAATGTTTGCGCCCAATCCCACGCGGCATGAAAGCCAATGGCCCACCACAGCGTTCCGGTCCGGTAAAGCGAGAAGGCAAATACTGCTCCGGCTGCACCGACGGCCAAAATCCCGGCGAAGCTCTCGCCCGGGTTGCTGATATGGCCGGCCATAAAGAGCGAGATTGAAAAGATCGAGGCGGCCACCCAGAATCCGATCAGGTGGGCCCGGCGATTTGTGGGGTCGATCGCGCGGGTAATCCCTGAGACGCCGCGTGCGACCGTGTATTGAAGGAAGCCGCGCGTGGCAAACTCCTCCGCCAACCCAACGAAGAGGAAGGCAAGCCCCCACTGGCTGCCGTATCGGAAAGCAGAAGCGCCGTGCAGGAGAGCACCGTCGAACGCGATTGCATGGGTTAGATAGAGAGTTCCTACCAGGGCGGAGAGCAGGGTGAATCCCCAGAAAAGCCCCATCGCAAAGTCAGCGGGCATGCGACGTAAGGCGAGCCCGTACCGTGCGAACGGGCGGCGCTCGACCAACGAGACCAGCCAGGCCGCAATGGCAAAGGAGGCAAACGCGACGGCGTCTCCCAGGGCGGTGTTGCGGGAGGTGAGGACGTGGGCGTGACCACTTTGAGAGCCGTGCAGAAGATGCGAGTGATTCAGCGCCGCACCGAGAATCCGTCCAGCCAGGTAGGCCAGAATCAGAAAGAGAGCGACGCTCCAGCCCGCGCGCAGGCCATCATCGCCAAAGAAAAGGCGCTGGAGTGTTGGACGTGGAAGCGAGGATTCAATGCTGTCCACGATCAACGGGTTTGGCAATGAGTCGACTTCGGAATCCATTGGTGAGCCTCGCAGAAAGTTTGAAGGAACGGAAGGGCTGGCTAACAAATCGCATTACGTGGACCCTGCCATGTTAGTTCCTGCGGTTTGCAAACGGCGATACATTTGTTAAATGAATCTGCGTGTCCTGCACCACAATAATTGTTTCGACGGCGCTTGTTCGGCAGCGGTGTTTACCAGATTGCATCGTGAGTGCATCGGTGGTGCGAACGGATATGAGTATCGCGGGCTGAGCCATTCCGCTGCCGGTGGTGTGAGCGAAGAGGTTTTCGGGCCGGGTGAAAATGCGATCGTCGACTTTAAGTATTCGCCTTCCCCCAGACTGACCTGGTGGTTCGATCATCATCAGAGCGCGTTTATGTCGCCCGAAGATCGCGCGCACTTTGAGGCCGGGCAGCGGGGAGCGCTGGCGCAACGGCAGTTCTTCGACGCCAGCTACATCTCCTGTACCGGGCTGATTGCGAAGATCGGTCAGGAGCGCTTCGGGTTCGATACGTCCGGGTTGAGCGAGCTGCTCTACTGGGCCGACCTGATCGACGGCGCGCGCTATGAGAGCGCCGAGTCAGCCGTCGAGATGAAGGCGCCAGCGATGCTGCTCACCATGGTGATCGAGAACGCCGAGGGTGCAGAGTTTATCCCGCGTGTGATTCCTCTGCTGACCGAGTTACCTTTGGCGGAGATCGTGACGCAGCCGTTTGTGGCCGAGAAGATTGCTCCCTTGTGTGAGAAGCACCAGGCTGCAATGCGGCTGGTCGAAGAGCGCGCGGAGCTGAAGAATGGCGTCGTTTTCTTTGACCTCACAGACCGTTCGATCGAGGGCTTGAGCAAGTTCATCCCATACTATTTTTTCCCCGAGGCCACCTATACGGTCGCGCTTACACGATCGAGCTTCCGCGTAAAGATTTCGGTTGGGACAAATCCGTGGACGCAGGTTCCGGCCGAGCAACTCGTCAACCTGGCGGCAATCTGCGAACGCTTCGGCGGAGGAGGACACGCGCGGGTGGGTGCGATCAGCTTTGAGCCCGGGGCCAATGAACAAGCCCGGCGCGTGGCTACGGAGATTGTGGAGGAGTTACGCGGCACCTAAGCGGATTTACAGATGGCGTAGGGAATCGGGAACAACGGTGAGGGCCGATATCGCCCAGCTAAGTCGAGCAGAAGTAGAAAGGCCAATTCCGTGCTCTGGATGTCATTCCCGAAGGGAATCTGCGTTTGTTCTTGCTGTTACCGGTTCTCTACACCATCTGCAAATCCGCCTTAGAGGCAACGGTTCCTCGGCTGGCGGACTCACACTCTGTTAACGAGGTTGAGCGATGGTTACGGTTCTTCTGCTGTTCGGGGGTTTGATTCTGGTGGTGGGGTTGGTGTTCCTGGTGATGAAGAGTGGTGCAAAGGGCACACGTTCTTCGCAATCGGGCGAATCTGCGGTTCAGAAACAGGAAGACCAGAGGCGTGGGCGTCCGGTGAACTGAGGCAGGCAAAAGGAATCAGTTGGTGCAATTTCGATCTAAGCCGACCATGGCGTCGGTTCCTCGGCTAGCGTTTGCAAATCCGTGAACAGTACGTCAATCACCGGGTCTGCATCGGGCCCAAAAGGATAGGTGTGGATCCTTTGGGCCCGATGCAGACCCCTTCCGTCTGCCGAGCGGCACCACCACAGAGGGCGCAAGTGCCAACTACCGGCTTATGGGGCCTCTCGCCGATCTGGTAATCCAGAAGCTGCATGGCCACACATTCTTTTCATCCAGAGTTGGAGCGAAAACCTTCAATTCAGGGGGCATTCTGGCAAAGCTTCCTTCCCACGCAGGAAAGGCCTTACGGAGGACCTCCGGGTGGTACTGCTGCATTGCACTGCTTGCCCATACGACCTTGAATTGGTCGTTGAACGATAGAAACGCCTGCAATAGATATTGTTCGCTCCAGAAACAGAGGTTTGTCATGACGAACTTCTTCGGGTAGTCGAGCGGAATGAAGATGTCGTGGAAATGCACCAGCACGCCGGGCGCCAACTCGGGAAGGATATCAAGTATCTCCGACAACACGTCGTTGTCGATCGAGACGACATGGCTTGAATCGATAAAAAGAATATCGTCAGCCTGCAAAGTGCGGAAGAGCTCCAAAGGCACCTGCTGCACTCCCGTCTCGATGAGTTGCGTCATACCGTGCAGACCGTCCTTCAAGAAGGGGGCGGGATTGGGTTGAATGCAGGTTAACTCGCCGGGACTGCCCTCTTCGGCGTTCTTGCGAAGTGCCGCGCACAAAGTAAGCGTCGTATTGCCGCCGCCTATCTCAATGATGCGTTTCGGTTTGCGCTCGCGCACGAACGAATACGCAACCTCGGCATCGATGTGTTCGAAGAAACCATTGTTGAAATGAAACTTATGCGCATCGCCGTTCGCGACCTCAGGAAAGGCACACTCGGAAGCATATTGAGGCAGCTTCTCCTGTACCCACTGAATCTGCTCCCCGAGGCGCAGATCGAAGGCACGGCACGACCGGCAGGCCGTCCAGTCCTTCACCTGCAAGGATTGGAGATCTGGCACGGGGAAGTAAAAGTGCGAAGGGGTCACACTCAATCCCGTGTTGCGCTGCACGGCGCGAAACAGGGCCGACAGCATGAGTCTCACGCTGGTACTGCGCACTAATCCGCCCAAACTGCACACCTCGTTGTATGTCTCATCACTCAATCAGTGAGCAGAGCAGAATGTTCAGATCACTTTGGAACACTTGTCATTGTATCCGGTTCCATTCCGTATCCAGCCGGAATGCGCGAACATTTGCATAATTAAAGACTACACCTGATCCGTGAGCGCCAGCGAGAGGGAGTCGCGATGACCAAGTTGCGCGGCCCAACGTAATCCCCCGGCCACCAGAGCGGCCCCGGACTGGATCCCGCTCCAGCATCCCTGCGAAGCGATCTTTGACCGATTAAGGCGGATTTGCAGATGGTGTAGAGAACCGGTAACAGCAAAATTAAACGCAGATTCCCTTCGGGAATGACATCCAGAGCACGGAAGTGGCCTTTCTACATTCACTTACTACCTCGTGGAAAACGATCTCGCACTCCTATAGAGTCGTCATCCTGAACGTAGTGAAGAGCCTGCCCTGTAAAGGACCCCTGTATTTACCAAAAGCCGCAACGCTGTACACCATTACAGAATCAGCTATAGCGATGGGTTCGTCGAACGCGAGGAGCGGGTTCAGGAACTTTGAACGAAGAAAACTTGCTTCATCTGCCGTAGGGACGGAGCTCCGGTTCGGACGCATCGGCTTTCTGCTCCGCAGGCATCGCGACGACCTCGATTGAGTTTGGGTGAATCAGCGTCTGTTCGCGGAGAGATTTACCTTTGAGGGATTTCGGCGTCTCCAGCGTGACCGTCGTTACCTTTTCCGATGGATCTCCGCTGAGCGACATAGACCCGGAGGCGATCTTCTTTTTGCCTATATATAGATCAAGCGCCGTTGCGGGAGGGGCAGGGAAGTCCATGGCGAAGTAGTGCTTGTCACCATGGTCCACGGGATACCAGCGCATGCGATCCACGGTCCAGCCCTGGTCAGCGCGAGTTGCATTCATGCTGAAGCGCGTGCCTGGAGCCATGCTGTTCTCGCCTGTCAGGGTGACGTGAGCACCGTCGACCTTATCAATTTTTAATGTAAGTTGCTGGCCGGCCTCACCGGAGAGCAGCCAGACCGTGCCGGGCTTGAGTTCCGCTGGTGATGACGCAACTGTCCACTTTTGTTTGCCCGTCAGCAGCACAGCGGTGTGCACGTTTTCGGACATCGCTCCCCGATACGCGACGAAGTAGGGCGGATGGCTGATCTCGGTCCAGACATCGGCGGTGCTCACAACGTCGCCCACCTGCAATGCGGTGCCTTCTCCGGCAACCGCGGCCTGCTCGCGATAGAGGATGGTCGGCACCGGGCCGGGTATGGGTGACATGCCGCTGCCCTGCTCGGAAACATCGCTTCCCTGCACGAATCGCCATTGCAGGGGACGCCCGTCTGCCAGCGACATGCGCACCGTCGTGATGCTGCCGTTGCTATCGTTGTCGGCGCCGTCCACTGCGATAGATGTCTTATAGGCCTGGCCGCCGCGAGCCTTTGCCAGCATCACAACGCCCTCGTTGTTGGAGTAAACCACACTTTTCTGCGTCTTGCGATCGATCAGTGTGAGCCGATAGACCGGCTTCTTGCCTGGTTGAACATTGAGCATCACCATGGAGTAAGGCAGTTCGTTTCCGACGAACTGGACGTACTGCACGGGCCAGAATTCGTAATAAACCATCAGCGGCGCAACTGGCGGCAGCATTGTGGCATGCTCAGCGATGGCTTTGGGCGCGGACGCGGTCTGCGCGGTTGCACCGGTCGTCTGCGCACTCGTAGTGAAGCGAGGGGTTGCACCTGCGGCGGCGAAAAGACTGATAAGCATGGGTGTGGCGAGCAGGGAAGCGAACGTGCGGTTCATGGTTTCTCCTTCAGGTTGTGCTGCGTCTGTGGTTCTGTGCCGCTTTCCTTCTTGTGACAGGCACCTCTGCAACGAGGGTGCGCGGTTAGAAACTCCACCGAACGCCCGCCTCAACGCGACGCCCGGGAGCGGCGGCGTAGGGTGTAGCGAAGAATGGCGATCCAAGCACGTTACCCACTGCGGTGACATTTGCGTGGTTCAGCAGATTGGTAGAGCGGAGGTTCAGCGTGAGTGTTTGGCCGTGGCTCTTTCTATCCGGTAGAGCAAAGCTGCGGCTCAGGTTTTCGTCCAGGTGGATGTTCCACGGGAGCGTGCCCGCGTTGCGGCCGAGCGTGGCCCCGGTGCCTGTTGAGGAAAGCGCGCCGAATCGCGTGTAGTACACGTTCGAAGAGCGAGACGACGCGTAGAACGGACGGTCGTTGAAGACGCCGTCCCCGTTGTTGTCCAGGCCGGTGATCACGTCGTACGGCGTACCGCTGGCCGCGTCGAACTGCGTGGTCAGCGAAAGCTTGCGTGGCAGTTGCAGGGTGGCGAAGCAGATTGCGTGGTGCGTGCTTTCAAAACTCAACCTCGCCAGTTCGCCACGATCGCTTCCGTTCGACTGCGGAAAGGTGAAGGCGCTGCCGGAGGTGCCTCTAAGATCCATGCGAATGTATCCCGCGAAGATCTGTAGACGCTTGAGGCTGTGCTGATCGACCCCGACGAACAGCACATTGCCACCCAGGTTCGCTGTCTGCTGGAACTGATAGATGTTCGTCCCGGTTGCCCAGGGACGCGGACCACCGGGCAGCCCGTCTACAGGGGCGTTGATGTTGCGCGAGCGCTCGCCATCCCAGGCATGCACCAGATACAGATTCACCTGCACGTGCCAGTGGTCGGGAAGATCATGCTCTACGCCGAGGTGCGACTGGATCGAGACGCTTTGCGTGAAGTTCGGCAGCGGCGCACGCATCGTGGCAATGCGTGCCGTCCCGGAGTTCGCAGGGGACGATCCATAAACGGGGTTATAGATCTGCACCTGACGTTGATTGATGCCGTTCAGCCGTATCGCTGCCAGCGGCACCGAGGTGTCTACGGGCGTGTAGAACATGCCGGTGTGTGCATGCAGAACCCACTTCTGCCTGCGGTCCGGCGACCATGCGAGCCCAAGCCGCGGGCCCGCATTGCCCACCGTGGTGGGCGTGTCCTGCATGGCCCAGCGGAGGCCGAATGTGAGCATAAGCCGCTGACGAAGCTTCCACTGGTCCTGCCCGTACAGCGCAGCCCGAAGTTGATTCAGGCTAACGTTCGGCGTGCCAGACGTCACTGAGTAGGCCGTGGCAGATCCTCCGGGAAGACCCAGAAGGGCACGGCGATATTGCTCCAATCCGTTAATGAAGACAGTGCTGCCCGAGCCATCGAGCGCAGGCGCACCGCCACCGTCATACATGTACGTTCCGTTGAAACCGCTGGGTGTGTGCTGGTGCAGAGAGATGTCCAGAAGCTCCACGCCAAGCTTTACGTTGTGCTTGCCGTGCGAGTACATCAGGTCGTCATCGATCTCCAGGTCACGTCCGTGGCTGCTTAGCTGCTGGGTGGAAACACCGCCGGCAATGAAGGCGCCCGCAACATCAACCTGAGCTGCGGTGGAGTGCGGCTTGTCATCGCGATAGCGCCAGGTATAGCCGACACGCGACTCATGAATCAGGTTGGCGGAGATTGTCTGCAGGTTCGACCAGCGCAAATTGTGTTCGGTCTGGGTGCTGTCATAGCCACTCTCCTGAAGCACGACGCCACCCACGCCCGCATTCGTCAGATCATCCACGTCCGCGGTGAAGGAGAGCGCCATATTGTTCTTTGGGCTCGCCAGCAGACCCAGCCGTGCGCTTGCGCTCCAGAGTGACTGCGGCGTGGTGACATTCGCCGTGGTTCGCACCTGGTGGCCGGCCGGGTCGAGCGTGATTGCATTGACCACGGCGAAGTCGTTGATCGCGCGATGCTCCAGCGAAAGCGCGAAGTCGCTTCGGTTAGCCTTCAAAGGACCGCTGAGCTCGAAGCCATAACGCTGGCGTCCGATGGGAGCGATCGTGGGCGCAAACGGATCCTGCGCATTCATCCATTGCGCGCTCTGCGTGGTGAACAGTGCGCCGTGGAGTTGCGACTGTCCGGGTTTGGTGTAAATCTCTATGCGGCCGCCCCGGTATGGAGGGCGCTCGTACTCTGCGGAGAAAAGATCTGGGTTCACGCGGATGAAGGCGATGGCAGACTTAGGTGGAATCTTCCCGCCGTTTTGGAAGCCATCCACTGCGACGAGGGCCTCTCCCGGAGCACCGCCGGACGCTGCGGCCAGCACTTGCAACAGCCGGCCGAACTCGTCTGGATCGTCGGCCATTCCGCGGAGGTCCGACTTGCGCAGCGTGCGGGAGCCTGCGACATCCTGACTGTCCACGCCTGCGCTGTCCTCTCCAACAGTGACAGACTGGACCACCTCCTTGAGCTTCAGCGTGGCCGTTAGCTGGTGCCCTAAGGTATGGACGATTAGTGGATCGAAGCCTGCTGCGGAAATCAGCAGCGTGTGCGAGCCCTCACCGACGCAGGCTGCGAACTGCCCCTCATCATTTGAGGTGACGCTCAGGCCTCCATCGATTTGCACCAGCGCACCTGGCACCAGCGCGCCTGTCGCATCCTCTACGCGCCCGGCGAGGTGCGCGGTGCGGGTGTGGGTGCGGCAGTCCTGCCCAAGGGCACTCTGTAGAAATGCACTCTGCAGAAGAAGAAATCCTAAGCCTGCGATGGTTGCTGCCTGTCTCGTATGTCGCACATCCACCTCCGCCGCGGTGTGTGCCGCTGACTGACTCAGCATCGCGCGGCGCAAGGGCGGTAAACAGTGGCGCATGTCAACTTCGTTTCATGACATCTGTCATCTGCGGAGCGCGACATGACATTTGTCACCTGTGACGGATGAGAGTTTGCATCTTTCTTTCGCAGACACGCGGGCGCATTATTGAGCTATGCCACCGGAGATCCGACTCGAGACGATTCACCACGAGGCTCGTGAGTCAAATCGCCGGTACCGGCAAACAGAGCCATGGTTCTTTCGCTATAGCTCCCTTTTGTACTGCGTCTTCTTCTTTCTGGAGCCTTACTACCGGCATTCGGTTGCACACTGGATCGGCTTCGGTACATTCTTCGTCTGCTTCCTGGCTCTGTACTTCGGGATTGAGCGCACCGAAGACGGTCGGCAGCACGTGCTCCTCGCCATCATGTTTGCGCTGTGCCTCGGGTACCTCTGGCGTAATCCAGTGTTCTGGGGAGCCACCATCTTTCCGATTGTGATTGCCGGATACATGGTGCCGCGCATGCTGGCTTTCCTGGGCATTCTGGGGGGCGTGTGTGCGGCGATGCTGCTACAGCGATGGCATCTGGGACTGGAGTTCTGGCCAGTCTTCCTGATTGCGAGCATCGGAATTTCAAACCTCGCGTTCGGACGAGAGCAACGCCACAACCGCGCCATGAAGCGGGCGCAACACGAGATTGAACATCTTGCCGCAACCGCAGAACGTGAGCGCATTGCGCGCGACCTGCACGACCTGCTTGGACATACGTTGACACTGATCACATTGAAAGCCGAGCTTGCAAATCGCATTCTGCCAATCGACCCGCAA
>JAABUO010001350.1_pt1 | contig 32625 bp, 39 predicted proteins | sample 5559291 | NCBI WGS metagenome assembly JAABUO01 (sample SAMN10711878, study PRJNA513372) | rock metagenome | isolation source: Antarctica rocks | place: Antarctica: Victoria Land, Finger Mt sud | reverse complement strand
TGAAGCTTGACCTGTGAGAGGAGGGTGAATGTTGAGCATATGCTTGGGCGCTTGCGTTTGTCGGAGCAGGCATTTGCAGAATAGCCTGCTCTGACATGCCATGTTGATGTATCAAGCACCTGTGTAATCGTATTCTCAGACACGTTCACGCTGCTGAACCATACTTCCGCATCCAGTCGAGCATGACAAACTATGACTTCAGCAGATAGTGACGCCAATAGCATGACCGTGACTAGACTGTCTGAAGCTTGTTCCCAGGATGGAGTTGCAGAAGCTCAGCAGGCTGCACAGGATGCATTGGCCCATTCGCATGATCTGCAGCAGCAGACCAGATTCCTCTCGCAGAAGCAGCTGCAGCTGCAGAGAGTCGTGCAAGGCCTTGAGGCCGTGCAACAGACTGCAAAACAAGAGGCTGATATGTCTGGTAGGTTCTATACCTGATAGCAAGCCCTGTTATGTCTGGTTACATATGTTTTTCTTCCTGATACTCAGCAATCAGTTTGACGCTGCATGGTGTAAGATGATCATGCTTGTACAAAGCTCAATTGCACAGACCTGATCACATGCTGCATGACAGCATCTGGACTGCTGAGTCATGCAAAGCACACCCAAACATCAATGCCTTCAACTAGTGCTGACAATGTTTGTCATCACTTTGCATCTTGTGACTATACAAGTCCTGTTAAAGGTAAGGTGTCACATTACAGAGGGCATATGCCAAGCACTGGACGCCAGCTTGGCAGACAAATGCGCTGCTGCAAACAACGCTGAAGCATCATCCAGTCGACAGCAGGCAGCAGCAGCAAGGCTGGTGCAACAGGGCACTGAGGTGTTGGGGATTGCTCCAGAGCAGCTGTTTCCAGGCTGGGTGCAGCGTCTAGAGGGCCAGGTCAGAGCTTCCTATGAGCAAAGGCTCAAGGCTGCTGATAGGAAGGCTGTCATGGCTCAGGTGACCACACAGCCCCTTTATGTGCAAGTTACAAACTGGCATAGCTGTCATCTTCTGCTATAGCAAGTCAATGTCTCATCTTCAATGTTTTATCTTCTTGCTCCGCCAGTTTGCATCACAGCACAGGCAAGCCAGCATGTCCTGTCCTGGGGGGAGCTCGCTATTGGTCCCTGCAATTGGTCTGTAGCATATAATTGCAAGCCTGAACACTGCATCTGGCGCAGTTGCTCACCAGGGGTGCTGTGCACAACACGTGCAGGTCGACACTGCCATTGTCAGCGTGAGTGCACAAAACACCAGCCGCAGCTGTGGGCAGCGCCCTGCTCCTACCCCCTCCTTAGACCTGAAGAGCGTCAGTCTCAGAGCCACCTTTGACTCCCTGACAGACAGCAATAGAGGCAGAAATGCATCAGCTCGGACTGCCTCAGGACTTAGTGCGCGAGTCAGTGCAGGGCACAGCGCCCGTCAGCCACTGTCTGCCTCTGACAGACACCCCAGCATTGCTACTGCCAGCGACGTGGGCCTTCCCCTGGCAAGCTTATCTGAAGAGCCTGATGCTGTTGATGCTGGTGCTGGATATACTGGCCATGCCGCTGCTCAGTCCTCAGGCTCCCCTGCACATAAGGCTCAGGACGAGCACAAAGGCAGCTTGTCATCAAGGCATGGTTCAGGTCAGTATGCATCTGGCGGTAGCAGTGGCTACAGCAGCGGCTCAGGCAGCTACTACAGCAGCAGCAACAACAGCAGCAGGTCCAGCACTCCGCTGCCAAACTTGAGCAATGAGGACAGCAGCCACAGCCTTGAAGAGGTACCTATCATTGTTAAAACCACCTTTCAAAACAGTTGTTGTCTGCTTGCTGAAAGCATGTGATGCTTGGCCTTGTTTGCTGCCTAGACGATGTTTGTGAGCTTTGAGGGTTGTGAATGGTTGCCATGACCTTGTGTTGCATCTGACAGCGTTGGTTGCAATGCTTGTTTTGAAATGTGATGATCCAGCTTATGGTAGTTGCACATGCATGCGTTTCTGTCCTAGTTGCACCTGCAACACATGTTTAGCCTGTCTTACATGAACAATCAAAGTGTGAATATAAGGCATAATTGTTTCTGCAGGCGTCAGTGAAGCAGACCAGATCAAACAGACAGAGCCCAGATTCAGAGCACAGGATGCAGCTCAGCATCAGTGCTGGCACAGTGAGCACACAAGTCTGCAGCACGTCAGCTGTTGCAAAGCTGGCTAGCATGCTTCGGATTCCTGCTCTACCCCTGACGAGGTCTCTGCCATCTGCTGGGGCAACGCCACGCAGTGTCAGCTTCCAACTGGATGACAGCAATGACAGGCTTGCTGCGTCAGGGGCTGAGGGTGCCGTGCCACAAGCTGATGAGAGGCAGGCTGACTCACCTGTGTCACTTTCCCCCAAGGCCCTAGCTGAGGATGCCCCTCCTGCTTTAGGGCCTTGCCAGCAAAGTAGCCAAGAGCTGCTGTGCGAGACATCCTTTGCCTTTGCTGAGCCTGATGTGACTGCACAGCCGACCTCCATCATTACCACAGGGGGTCTGGATGTGCCAGCATCAAGCTCAGCAAGCTCAGCATGCCACATCAGCAGACACGGAGATGACAACATCACCGTCAGCACAGATGACACAAATGTCAATGTTCGTGTGTCAGTTCCTGAGGCAGCAAGCAGCATGACGAAGGACATTCAGGACTGTGGTCATGATGCAAGTATGAGTAGTGAAGACCTGCTGAGTGCCATAATTGAGAGAGCACAGCACGCTTGCGATGTGGCTGACCAGAAGTTTGAACAAGGCCGCAGTCATGTCAGGAAGGGGTTGGCTGGACTGCAAGAGACATGGGACACGGCACCACTACACTCAAGGGAAACTTCCTAACTTGCAGAACATTAGATAGGACCTACCTGTTTGTATTGTATTCATGGCTGAGCACAATCAAGCACTATGTTCATGTAGCGCATTTTGCCAATGATCGCATTTGTCAGGCACAAAGACTTCAGCTGTATTGCACAAGCCATATCTAATGGGATGCAATGTTTGTGCAATGTATTACTGGAGAATGAAGGCAAATGCACTATGTGATAGCAGTTGCAAGAGATTGTGAATACTTCTATCTAGATCTATACCTTACCAAGCTTGCACATGCAGACTGCTCATAGTGCACCTTTTGGTGTCCTGGCCATGTCACACAAATGACAAGCAAGCAAAGCCACAGTACATCCTCACTGCCCTGGCTCACCATGGAAAGTGTCTTATGGACAGAAGTGTGGTGAGTACAACTCTAGAGGAAGGAGTTACTTTCTGGCTGGTCTGAGCCAAGCAATCACCTGTAACAGAGCTTTGCAACCACCTTCTGAAGCAGACACCAGAAATCTGGGAAGAGGCAGCATGTATCAACACTGACAAGGCTTTCAGGAAGGTAATGCAGCTGCTCTGTATCTGACAAGCATGGGCTAGGCTGATTACTCATGGTGCAGGCTTGGTGCGGGTATCATCACCATGTGCTAGCAGCAGCCTCAGGTCAAGCTCACAATGGAGAATGGCAATGTCGTCGCTCCCATAAGCCGAACTGAAGGGGAGGAATGTGCCTCGATGAACACAAAGACTCAATGAAGGTGACAGATCTAGTCTGTCTGAACTAGCTCCAGAGCTTTATGAGGCAAACATGCTACAGCCCACTGCTTATTGCACCTGTTTGGTACTGGCTGCAGCATTCAGAGGGAAACAGCAGCAAAGCTGTCAGTTGCAGTGATGTTGTATTGCGCTGTGTGACTTCACAGTCCAGTCGAGTGGCTGCACCTGATTCTCTCAGTGCGTCTGCCAGCCTACAGAAGTCTTGAAGTTTACCTAGCAGTTGTCTCCCTCATGCAGCACCTGTTGCATAGTTTTTGGTAGTAGGTATGGCTAGGCTACAGCCATACTATAGTAGCTACTGCAGACTGTGACCAGTGCCCATGCCCCGCAATTAGACACACCAAGTCTCAAGGGACTGTCAGCTTTTCTTTGGGACACACCTGCATGTTTCCAAAGACATTACCATGGTTGGCTCTAAATGTCATCTGATTGTGACACAGCTCTCAGCGTCAGACTCAGCCATGCGATACTGTCTGTCTGATTATGCCTATGCTATCAGGTTTGAGCAACTTCGTTGGGCTACGCTGAAACAGAGCGGGAAATTTGGCTTCGATATGTGTGAATCAGAAATCAGCCTTTAGCTCAGAATGTAGCGGAAGTTTCATCCTTAGTGCAGGATCTTGTGTGCCATGGTCTGATGAGTCACAACTGGCTAGACAGTAAGGTATTAAATGAATTGTGTGCCATGGAAGCAATAGCCTGACCGCGTCGAGTCATTTGGATCAGATTGCGCTGAAGCGTCATTTCGAGAAGTACATGGACAAAACTTCCTGCTGTCGTGGGCACTGCATAATCCATAGATTTGACCTAATTCAATCAGCACAGTCATCAGGTGCTGCTATGAATGCTAGACTTCTACAACATCATCGTGTCAAAGCTTGATGTGAGATTTAATGATGATCACAGCTCCTCCCGTGACATCCACGATACCCCTGTCCTATTGAGGCTAGTGGAATGAGTACTTTTCTGTAATACATTGCGTCAAGAAGAGAGGCCATTGGAGAAGTAAGCGCGTTGAAGATTAGCAAGCCTGATTGCATGTGGGTGTTACTAATCGACTCTTCCGAGGCCACAGCATAGCTTGAACCCAGACCAAAATCGACTTCCGGACCGCAGGTGCAAACGGATCCGTCAAAACAGTTGTGTTTCTGGTGTCGTCGCAAGCATTGCAACCAATCAGTTGATGACATTATGCCGACGCTGCGTTACACCACTTTGTGAGCACTGCTTGTTCAGCGAGTGTTCGCGCAGACCGAGCGCCGGGGCTCCTCGTCATTGGAGCAGCTCGCGCCGGTCGTAGCCTTGAGCAAGCGCAATGCCGGTATGACAGAGTCAGGCAATAGACTCCTGGCTGGTCCACTTTTGTCACGACGTTTGTAGCTTGGATCTTTTCCGCAGGAGCTAGATTCGGGGAGGTTAATGGCTGGCGTGCGTTCCAAGGACTTGTCTTGCAAGAATAAACTAGGGCACCCGCGGTTGTTCTCTTCTCTCTCTCAGCAGGTAGAGCTCTCTATGTTTATGGCGACTCGCTATCCAGGTCACGCCTTACGCGTGTTGTGTAAGACAACTGTCTGCATCAAGATCTCACATTCACACAGTCTCATCACTGCGGCTCGCTATGTTGCAGTGGGCAAAATCGGCTTTGCTGGAGAGTTCCGATGGCTTGGAGCCTCTTCACAATGCCAAGCAGGTACTGCCTTGTTCTGGTTTCACATTTACTGACGACAGACGTTGCTGGGCTACAGTACCAGGTCTCTTTCCTGTGTTGTTATTACATACAGGTGAGACACTGGCACAGGAAGTTTATGGCGCAGCCTTTAAAAAACGCTTTTGCTGCAGGCTGCCATGTGGAACCAGACAGTCTGGCCTGTTGTTCCTCGCAAACAGCAGGAAAAGGAACAGCCTAGCAATGAAGCACTTATCACAGAACTATGGGATCAGCTGGTGAGCATCTATGCCCTGTTTGTGAGCATGCTTTCAACATCCCACAAGGCCAGGGATGCCTTGTAACGTGAAAATACTCATGCTCATGCAGCAACCAATCATTTGCAATGCTTCACGCCTGCTGACAATGGCCAATGGTGCCTTGCTGTACTGTTTTGTATGCAGCATTTGTCTGCATCTGTAAAGTAATGCTGCCTTTGCATTGTTGATGCACTCATCCAGTCATGCCTGATATATGTTACATGAGGTTGTGCCTGTTCTGCCCAGGCCAAGGTGGATTACTTCTCTCCATTGCTGTGGAGAGTGGATGTGTATGGCAATGTACTGTATCGCTTTGCTGACGCCGGAACGTCTCTCAGCTGGAGTGTGGACCATCACTTCCCCATAGCCAGGGGTGGCTTGAGCAAGATGGCAAACATGCGTATTGTGCAAAGCCATGCCCACATAAACAAAGCTGACAGGTGAGCTTGCCAAGTGCACTCAGCATCTGGACAGTCTTTTACATTTGTGTCTGACACCAGTTATCCCTGACTGTGCTGCTCAAAAGCTGGCATTCCTAGTTTTGCTTAGCTGCACCCTTTTCGCTGATTCTTGAATACACTGGGATCCTGCGTTGCTGCACACTGTCATGGAATGTCACCAAAGACTGTGTCTAGACCTGCCTTGATAATGGCATAGTGTCATATGATTGGCAGCTCTGTACAGCAGCCTTACTCTCTTCTTGTTGCTGTAGTTTGGAGTTTCTGCTGACACGTGACATGGTGTGCACTGGCCTGTCCATGCTGGATTTCAAAGTCACAGTCAAGCACAGCCTGGAAGACCTGCTGACTAAGTATGGCAAGAAGGCCTCAGCACTACCTGCTCAGGCAACAGCACGCAAAGGTGCTGCACTTGATCGGCAGCACAAGAGCAACTCTAATCGCATGCCACAGCAGGCATATCACAGCAGTGTGGCTGCCGACAAGAAGGATGTCCCACTGGGCTTGAAGGCAACTCGTGTGGCTCATGCTGCTGGTGTGAGCAGCAGAGTCTTTTCACCAAGCATGCGGTCACCACTCTCAGGGCAGGTTCCCGCACCTGCCCTGCCCTCCAGGCATGAGCTGGATGATGCTCTGGGCTTTGTTCAGCGACAGGGCTCCTTCCACTCCCAGCATGCCATTCAGCATCTCATGACTGATCACCCCCACAGCTTGCGCCACCCTCACAAGAAGACACCCCTTCCATCAGAGCGATCTCTGCATCCACGTGACTCAGCAGACTCATATCAGCAGCAGGCTTTTGGTTTCAGTCAAACTATCCAAACAGACACCTCAGACCATCAGTCACAGCGTTCACATGCACCAGCAGCACCTCAGCAGCTCAGCTGGCAGCCTCAGTCCTCCCAGCATGGCACTCTTCACTCAAATTCAAGCTCAGCACGGCCACCTCTTGGCAGTCACAGGAGCATTGCATCGTCAGCGCTGTTCCAAACCATTCCAGTGTCCCCACGCAATGGGAGCAGCATCCCAGACCAACAGGCTCAGTCTGGTCATGTGACCCACAGATTTCCCGCCGTCTCCGCCCCAGCTGTGGGCAGGCAGGATGCCCAGGCCAACAGCAGCCAGCATGACCTCTTCCCTGACAGGTACAGGAATGGTCATGCACAGTCAGCACATGCTGACCTGCCTGCATCAAACCATCCTCAATCAGCAAGAGCAGCAGATACAACACCAAGGGATGCTTTCCAGAGTGCTGACAGCTTTGCCAGTGAAATGCTGGACACAGATGTGAATCAGACCCAGCACTGGGGCAAGACTATGCTGGCTCAGTTGGAGCAGGTGCCCGAGGAACCTGTTAATGAAAAGGACTTGGTGAGTCAGCAGCAGCTGGTGGCCGCTGCTCTTGGCGTCACTCCTGCAGATGCTTTTCAAAGCGCTGACAGCTTTGCTAGTGAGATGGTGGACACAGATGTGAATCAGACCCAGCACTGGGGCAAGGCCATGCTCGCTCAGATGCAACAGGTGCCAGAGGAGCATGAAGAAGAGGCAGACAGCCTTCATGGCCGGCCTGCTGTGCACGCTGCGTTCAGTCTCAAAGCTGAGGGCATGCTCCCGCCAGATCAGGCGGGCCCTGGCCCTCACGACTGGTTGTGGCTGCCAGACGAGCTGTCCACCCTGAATGACTCACCTCTGACATCAGATGAGGATTCCCGCCCAGACATTCACTCTTGGCTGTCGCAGCAGCAGGCCGCCCGCCTGGCAAAGCATACTCAGCATGTTGGCGCCAAATATCAAGGTCAGTGGCAGCAAGCAGTCAGCCCTACCAGTCCACTGAACACTGCTGACAGCATGAACAGCACCTTTGATGAGGGGCCCAAGGCATACAGCAGCTTGCCTTGGGCAGACAGTGTTGTGTCAGCCCTTTCCCCTCAGCCTCCCCTGCCTTCTGCTTTGAACCATGAGCAAGTGGTGGACTCCAGCCAAGCAGCAGAGCCACAGCTGCAGCCTGAGATACGAGTGCCAGAACAGACCGATTTTCAGCCAGTGTTGGACTTCAGTCAACAGCCGCAACTACAGCCACAGGTGGCAGATCCTGCCACTCCCCAGGCAGAGTACAGGTCTCCATTTGCGCACTGGTCGTCCACGCCCATTCTTGGACCTATGCCAGAGCCTCAGCAGGCGGCTGTTTCAACGTTTGAACCTCAGCATGCACAGCAGCCTCAGCAGGTGGCTGTTTCAACCTTTGAACCTCAGCATGCACAGCAGCCTCAGCAGGCACAGCAGCCACCACTGTCCAGCTCGAGTGTTGAGCAGACTCAGGTGCTTCAGGATGCCAAGGAGGTCGCGCTCATTTCTGCTGCCAAACATCAGGAGCTGATCGATAGGCTAGCAGTGCTGGATAGTCTGGGCTCAATGGGAGCAGAAGATGCCTTTGAGGCCTTTTGCACTCCAGTTCAGACAAGGCAACTGCCCACTGGCTCTCCCCTTGAGTCTTTTCTGGGCCAAGAAGTTCCCAAAGCTGAGCTGTTTGACACGGCTGTGCCACTTCCAGTTTGTGCCCCATCTGCTTCGCTGAGTGCACCAGAAGAGGCCTTGCTAGCTACCATGCAGGAGCTGCTAGACGGTGAGCACACTCTGCATCTGCCTGCCTGCATTTCAAGTTGTGTCTCCTCCTTGAGTGAATGGGTCAAAGATAAAGCTGTACATCTGCTGTGACACAGATGGCTCAGAGCTGCTATCTATTTACAGGGCCACCCATCACTTCAGCTATGTTTTGCAAGCTGTGGTCTGCCCACTCTAACCTTCATGTGCTTTGGTCTGCAGTTCTGTGTTATGCTTAGACATGCTCAAACACAGCACGGCTTTAGACGTATTTACGCTGCTGCAACTGATCATGTGAGCATGCAGATTTGGTGCTGATTACTCACAGCGTCTTATCGTCGTATGCACAACCATGTTTTGGTGCACCCCTGCTTATGGCCTCTGAGACTGCTGCTGATGCTGTGCTATGTGTGTCCAGATGCTGCTTGCCAACAGCAAGAGCTGGAAGAAGACATTCATCTGTCATTCAACTTCCCAGCAAAAGCTCCAGCCAGTGCGCCAGCTGATGACATCACCTTCCTTGCCACAGCTGCTGCCCTTCCTGACAGGGCTGCTAGCAGCAGCCCTGATCCATTTGCCCCACGCACCCCTGACCAGAGCCCCACCAATCTGCCCCCCTGCCAGGTCAACCCCATGAGCAAGTTCCAGAAGCTTCTTCCCAGTCAAGAAGAAGGCCAGCAACAGCCAGTGAGCAGCTTCCACCAGCTGCTGGTCAGTCAACAGCTGGATGAGCAGGACAGGCTGAACAAATTCCAGGAGCTGCTTGCAAGTCAGGAGTTGAGTAAGGATGGCAAACCCCTCACCAGTCTGGCGGGGCGTGTGCACACCATGGCCGCTCAACTGGACGTCCTTCAAAAGCGAACCAAGGTAAATTTGTCTCACTCATACAGCATACAATGGACCCCCAAATCCTGCTTGAGGTTGCATGTGGGCTACCATACCACTGACCACACAACACTGCTTTGACCTTGTTGAGCTTCATGCAAGTTCTGTTCCTCCCTCATTGGTCAGGAGACGTAGGCTTTGATGCTTTGCTCTGTGGTTGCATTTTCTTGCTTGATAATGCGCGTCTTGCTCTTTGCAACCTGTGAGTTGTCCTGCTCCACAGTGAAAGTCTCTACCACAGACTTGCATCATACCCACTCCACTGGCCGCACTGTTGCAATGGCCATCAACAGCAGTGTGACAAATGGCTGCAGGAGCTTCAGGCAGTTTCAAACTTGGCAAGGAGGGTCAATAGCCCTTACAAAGGCAGGAACAGCCCCCTCAGAGGGGCGTCTGGGCGCAACAGCCCTGTCAGCCCCAGAACAAGGGCTACAACAGAGCATGGCCCCAGGGCTGAGCCCGTTGGTGGGGCAGCCTCCATCAGCCCTAGAGTCGCTCGCCTATCACAACGTTTTGTTGCAGGTTTGTGCTTGAGCTCAAGCATTGCGCTGACTGTCAACATACATTGCCGATCTCCTTATTTGTCGACACTGCATTGGACTTCTTTGGTCACCAAACATGCAAAAATGCATTGGGGGTTGTATTCTGTTGTGGTTGTCTGTTGACAGTGCTTCTGCAGCATACTGTAGCACGCTGTTCATGCATCAAACAGTGCATTACGGCACCTATAGTTGGGTATTGCTGCTGCAGGAAAATGATTTGGCATTTTTGCAACCCAGTCTATAAGAATGGCGCATTTTTCATGGGTAGATCCATGCTGAGCTACGACTGACAGCATCATCTGTGATCTTTCTGCTGCTGATGTTGAGGCCAGCCAAGGCTGAATCACAGTACATGCTGGGAGTAGACAACTGCGGTGTTCTGGGGGACCATGTGGATACGGTCCGGACTTTCTAAACTGCCATCTCCAAGTAGCAATGTGTGACGCAATAGATATGCCAAGTCTCAGTGACAACGTGCGCAACCTGGCTGTGGCCGCATGTTGTGCTCAACGCATCCCCAAATTCAGATGTCATGCTCAGGTCGAGCTATGCTTCCAGCCAATCCAGGCTGAGTTGTCCTGTCTAGTGGGTCGCAAGTGGCATTCAAATGATCATGCAATACCAATCTTCTCAGTCATGGGTAAAGAGTTGGTCAGGGCTGTCCAAGGTATGGGCTGCAAATGCATATGGCTGCGCAGTTTGCAGAATGAATGACTTGGTTGTGATATGGCTGGTGTGTGTTTTATTACTACGTAGTTTATGGGTGAGCATGGCTGGTGTGTGTTTTATCACTATGTAGTATATGGGTGGGCCTGAATGATGATGAGTCCAAGTAGTTGTACAGCCTTGTACTTCCAGACTGCTGTGAACGTAATGCTTTTGCTCTTCCTGCATTTGCACGCAGACATACGATTTGTGCTTTGTGTGTTGCCTCTATTTTTTTGCTGTTTTGTATAGAGTTGTGTAGGCTAGATATTAGGTCAGGGCGTTCTGGTAGGGCAGCTTTCAGCAGTGCTGGACAGCTGCGCAATTGAATTGAGGGAGAGATTAAATGGCAATGCATGATTCTTGAACCTTTCAGAATGTCTGTCCTTATGCTTGCATGCAGCTGACAATTTCAGATGGACAATGGCTAAGTCGCGCCAACTGTGGTGCTTGAATGATCTCTTTACAGACCTTGTTCGTTGCTGTAAAGGCTTCCCTACTTTGTCACACGTGTAAAGGCTTCCCTACTTTGTCTGCACGCTCTCCTGACTTGTGGGTTTTTGTCAATCTGTATTGCATGCACAGTGCAGACGTTGAAACGTGTTTTAATTAACAAGTTATAACAAGCCCAACAGGGCTAACATGGCATTTCGCAGCACCTGACATGTCTCGTGCAACCTCAACCAGGCTCATCAACATCAGAGGCTGTGTACACTTCAGCGCATGTCAGCATTGCCAAAGCTCGCCAGCCATTGTGACATTGACGCCTTGCAATCGAGTTACAGTGGACACCAATACAAACATCAGGTGCACGTGGTACACCAAACCGTGCTGTCAATGAACACTGATCATATGGGCAACAATTGAAAACTACAGACATCTGGACCATTCAGAGTGTGTTTGCTGCTCAGTTGCGGGCATTTGCCTTAGCGCCAATGCTCTCAGGCGCAATGTCAGTCTTCTGTGCAATGTCAGGCAGGTTTTTGCTGACCTGCAATGCCACAATGAACCTCACGCACAGGATGAGAGTGTTTAAGGTGCAACTCACGTGATTGTGCTAGGTGTGAAGTGTCTCATTCAGGCAATATGCTTGAGTTGTCAATCAGACACCAAGAAATCAGCACTCATTGGTGTACACCACACAACAGGCTCTGTGGCCACAGCTTCCATATCAACAAGAAGCATCATAGGTGCCCCTTTTGTGCTAAGGTTGTCACATTGTGGTAACAACAGACTGCAGATGAGGCAAACATTTGCAACAACAATTTGCAGTAGGCTGCATTTACTGTCAATCTTGGGACAGGCATGTCGACACAACAAAGCCGAGCTCTTGCAGCTCAGCCAGCAGAGTATCCTAGAGCTTGTTCACAGATGGAAGCTGTGCACAGTGACATCTTGCAACAGCACAGAGAGCAACAGCAGCAGGTACATACCTCGCTGGCTGCGCCCTTTGGGTCAGGGCCATTGATGTTGTTGGCAATGCCCTCCCCAATCTTGCCTGGGTTGGCCGCCGACCCTACGCTGGGCTCTGCTCCCCTGATCTGCAATTCACCACACCACATGCATGTGACACATTGAAAAGAATACTGCAGATGCACTTCCCAACGCAACCAGGATGCATGCCTGAATTCTTTACACATGTTGGCCCAAGACTGCGAGACTGCTTTGAAGGCCAAGCCTGTATGTATACGCAACAAATTTTGTAGCGTCGTGACGGCATAACCTTGTTTATCTGGCTTGACTGTGACTTCACAGTCCAGATGAAGCTCATAAAATGCATATGGCATGAGCGTTGAGTGTCACATGCCACGAGGCTTCTGCTAGCTCGCCTGGGAGACACACCCCTGGCATGCCACAGTGACATCAACTTGCATTCCTCCAGCTTGCTATCCACTCTCATGTTGCCTTTGCACGACCACCAAGGAATGTGTTGCATCGGGTACAATGTTGCTTTCAAAGCCATTGCATCTGGTGACGGATTTGGCCATGCTGAGGCAACATGAGAGTGGATAGTGAGCTAGAGAAACACAAGTTGATCTCATTGCAGCATGCCAGGGGCCATAGTATTCCATACAGCTTTGCACCTAAGGTAAATGATGCATTCGTCCATCATTTGCCAGAGGGAAGATAGCTTCAGCAACACTAACAACAGCTGTGCTGCTGCCAAAGGGTGGAGGGTGTGCCTGATGCAGCAGATGTTTGAGCTTTTCACATCACAACAGATCATGCTGTTTGGTGGCTGCCCAACACTAGCAGCCACGACAAGCATGCAACGGCCATCTCACAGCTGCAGCAAATGCCATGAGGCATCCTGTGCAACACACAGGAAATGAAAGAGCTGAGCTGCCCTGCCTAGTGAATGAGGTTAGGATCTGACCTTGTCTCCAAGCTGCTTGAAGATGTCCTGAGTTTGGCTTGTGTTCACATCTGGGGTGGGGAAGTTGGGCTTGTTGTCCCCCAAATCTGCGTCAGCTACATCCTGCAGCATTTCAAGCACCCCTCAGGCAATGGTCCATACATCTGGTACAAAAGAGCTCTTTGATGGCATGGACAGCTGGATGTACTTTCCAGACCCAAGCTTGCAGGTGATACAGGACACATGAGGTACCAGTTTAAGGGCACCCACATGCAGTCATGAATACTGTGAGACGACTGTCAGGGTGATGATCTGCATGGTCACTCAGCTGCAGCAAGTCCACAGCCAGTGTCTTGCAAAAGAGAAACTCAGGGGCTCTGAGCTTGCTGAAAGCAGAAAGCTGCGTCCATTGACTTCCAAAAGCTGACTCATCCCTGGGGTTTTGAGAAAGGTTGTCCAATCTTTAAGGTTTCCCTCACACTGTCAGGCTCACGTATGAATGAGTGATGCCAAACGAAACAGCAAAAGCAACTCCATTTCAAAGAAATCTTCCACATTATTGTTTTACACGATACATCAACAAATGTGTGACCGGTTGGAGCAAGGGGGGGGGTGGAGTTGCCTACCTTGACAGGGTTGGAGCCCTTGGTGAGCTTGCCAACAGTTGGTGTGCCTGAGGCGGCCTTGGGGTTGGAGATGTCGGGGGCATTGGGTAGGGCATCTGTCAGGCCCTTGCCCACGCTTGTCACTGCCTTACTGAACCCTCCAGCCTTGGGCAGGTTGGCCTGTGCAGCTGCACTGTATCAAGGTACATGTGGTGCCACTTTGCCTGCTCACATTGCAGCATGCAGTCCAGTGAAGGTGCCTGACACAATGCAGGCATGCAATCCCACAAAACAGCTGACTGCAAACATCTGACTGACTGCACAATCTCTTGCTTGCATGAACAATGGCTGGCAGGCAGTCTTGCAAGACTCAATGGATACGAAGTCTCTGTGAGAACCAAAAACTGGGTCACCGGCAACAGGCATCTGTCATTGTAATACCACTGCTTTTTACACATCAGTCATCACGTAGAGTGTGAGTCAGGTAAGTCCTGAAGATCACAACTATGACTGACTCTGTACGACTTCTGTACAGGCAAAGAAGACACCTGTTCTGTATGTAAAACTGACCACCTGTGTAGGTGCCATCATCACATGGTCTGTACTTTTGACTGGACACTTTTCTTACTACACTGACTTGTAGTTCTTCTCAAACCGGTGCTCTGACATTGTTGTTGCAAAGTGCAGGTGTGGGGAAGCTACAACACCTTGCCATCGTTTGCAGCAGCTGCATCCTTGGAGGCAATGGGGGCTGCAGACATGTCTGGCAGAGCGTTCATGAACCCTGGGTTGAACTTGGGTGGGTCATTTGTTGGGGTTCCTACAATCATGCAACAGACTTCACCAATTGGATGGTGATCAGGGTACAGTTCAAAGACGTATTGTCCCTGCTGGCAGATAAGATGCTGAGCTTGCGCTGTTGGAAAACAAAGCTCAAGTTGCTCTACATATACTGACTGATGACTGGATGGCCAGAGTAGGCACACAGGGGTGTCAGTAGCAAGAATCGAGTTGCTTTTACGCAAGAGTGGTGAGGGGCAGTTTACCTCCCCTGATGTCCTTGGGGGTGTCCTTGCCTCCTGTGGCCTGCTTGTCCTGTGAGAATCCCTTGGCTTGCATGGAGTCCATCTTGATGTCGGGGTTACCAATACCTCCTCCCTCCTTGTTGATGTCAGGTGAGTTCTTTAGCAAGTCTGCAGCCTTTCCACCAACAACACTCCTTGCTTGGTCAGCATATTTGCTGCTAGGGTCTTGCCCCTGCGCTCAGTCAAACGGCTGTTTGAGTAGGGCAATGTGAAGCTGAGAACCACAGCTTGCTGTATGCTGAATGCCATTTGTGAGCATGTGTTCATCAGATTGAAATAGCAGTCCTGCAAAATCAGGATCACCTTGCCCTCTTTGATGTCTGTGGCATCACCAGGGCTAAGAATCTGAGGGGTGTCCTTCAGGAAGGGGATGTCAAAGGCCTGTGCAGTGCCTGCAAATGTAACCCTTGTTTACAAGCTGCTAGCATGACTTGCAGGCTGTTGAGCGTGTGGCCTTGACTGTAAGATAGCAGGTTTCATCTGCCACTAAGCATAAGATGCTCTGTGCATATGTGATCATCGCTGACGTGCCTGTTAAAGCGAATTGCGCTGCAGCTACTGCAGCCAACAAGGCGCTTGCTGCCTTTGCTGGGCCCCTGGTTTTGTCCTCTGCCTGTGCGCAGCAAAGCGCTCTTTAGGTCACTGCCTAATACGGTCGGCAGTGCACTTCGTAAGCCTGCCGATTTGCCACATGATGCGCCCCGGCGGACCTGAGCAGAAACCACGACTTGCTTGCGAGCTTTCGGGCAGGCTCGGGAGGCTGTGAAGGAGCCGGTTCGAGAGCTAGTGCGCGACTGTACTGTGGTGCTGCGCATCATACTGGTCTGCATACTGCTAGTGCGCGACTGTACTGTGGTGCTGCGCATCATACTGGTCTGCATACTGACAAGCGCTGAGTTTCCTGATGTGTGTGTTTTAACGTTAGTCTGACGGATCGCAAACTTCTAATCTTTATCCAAGCCAGGAAGTCGATAAGGAGCCAGCGTAGAACCTGGTGTACATCCGATCCCGACTTATCGAAATGGCGTATGTGGATTGGTTCGAAATTTTAGACACGGCGAATCCACGTGCAATTCGTATGTTTGACGGAGGGCGTTCGGTGCTTAGCGTGATTTCTTGTGGTTTGAGCAACACTCTGACCCAAGGAGCCCTTCTGCTCTAGGGCCTCTTCCGTTGTGGGTGCTAAACTGCACCTACGGCTTGTCTTATGGTTGTGCTCTCAGCTTTGGCTCATTGCCCACTCAGCACTGCACACAGAAGCGTGCAATCTCTTTTGCACAAAATGAAGAATTGCTTTGAGTACTAGAAAGGCACTTTACACAGTTCAGGCAAATGTGTACAGCAGGTAAGATGAGGGATTGTGCCAGTACCTTGGATACATGGTTTGCTATTTGGATAGACAGCACAGCTGACATTGAAATCCGCACCAAGTGCAGTCTCTTGACCTCCAGTCTACCAGCCATGCAGGCGTGGGCATGACTGGTTTCACTGCCACAAGTCATAAGTTCTCTTCTGCTGTAAGCAGCTATGACTGCATAAATGAGCTAGCTTGGGTAAATGTGCCAGACCTTTTAGCACAGCAGTGCACAGCATAATTTACATCTTTAAGGGCCTTGTCTTACTTCAGATTTGGTGTCAATGACATGCATGTCTGTAGACAGAGCGTAGCTCGCACACTGCTGGCAAAGCTTTGACCAGCATGGTCAATGTTGCCGGTGCTATGGCACAACTGGGTCCATCACGGTTATCAAGTTGATCTGGATTTGCAGATTCATGCTAGATCAATTGGGCTGAGGACCACTTGGGCCATGCTGAGAAAGCAACACAAACTTTGTGCAGACAGCTGTATGTATTGCCACGCTCAGTGGGGCCAATTAGAGCCCCAGCTACTTGGGACTGTGGTCAACATCCAACAAAGGCCGTGACCAAAATGCTGTGTACAGAATGAGCTATGTGGATAAGATCTTGCAACCATTCTATGGGGCGCAAAATAGCAAGTGGCCATCAGGGATTGCATATACTCTGCTGCAACGCAATGAAACTTGCGTCAGTGATTGACAGACTATGATCAGACTGATTGGATGCGCACAGCATGGTGAGCACTGGCACTGTGTGTACCTGAGTAAACCACACGAGGTAAAAGTGCCACTCTTGCCCTGGCAACTGTAAGGATGGCTGCAAGCAGGTCAGGGCTACATCTGCATTGACACAAGGTGCAGGGCAGCAATCATGTAGCTGAAGTCAGGCCCATGCACACTATAGGCCCATGCACACTATGAGGCTTGTGCAAGAAGCTACTTCACTCATACTTCCTGCGCTTGACAGCATCAACCCATTTGCAACAACACTTGTTACAGCAATACTTGTTGCAACATGACAACAACTTTGAGGCAGCATTCCCACTGCAGACCATTCAGAGAGCAGAAGCCATGCCTAAAAATCCCCCACCTTTTGCACTGACTCAAAAGGCTTCAGTTCTCTATTACACCTTGTCACTGGATAGCTGCTGTTAAAATTTGCAGATCCACTCGCACCAACCACCAAGTCACAGGCTAGCAACCTTAAGGTTGAGGGACTCCGGATGTTGCCAGCAAACTGTAAGATATGTAATGCAACTTTACAGCTGGCAACTGTCTGACTACTGATGGCATCTGTGCTTGTTTTTCCAAAGCGAATGGATCATTCACCAGAGCAGCAGGTGGTGAAAATGCAGTGCACAGACTGCCCCATACAACAGACTTTACTGAATGACTGCTGATGGGCCAGGCTGTCATACAACATTCGTGAGGCATCATCAGCTCAACAGCGCTATCATATAAACCATTGCAACGTGGGGATAGTATGTAATCAGAATTAACATTACTTTTCTGGCAATCTGCCAATCATCTCAAAAATATAAGTTTGCTACTACAGACATCAAGATCAAAGGGTGAGGTGTTTGGCCCTAACCCTTGAGGTCTTTGTGCAGACTCCGTAAGATTAAATCTGTGAGCATGATGTTCCTGTAATATTTTCCTTGGGCCACGAGCTGGTGGGTTTTCACAATGTGCTTAAGCAAAGTCAATCTACTAAGCAGATTCTTTCAAGAGCTCAGGTGCAGTACAACCTTGAAAGTTTGTGCTGGTGGACAATGTTGGCTTTGCTGCTCTGTGACCACTCAAGTAACTTAACTCAAGAACCTTGTTGCACAACTGCGGCTGATAGACAAAGATAGCACTGCAAAAAAGCAGCAGCACATGTGTACCTACTGGCATAGTAGCTGCAACACACAGATCAGGGCATCCACAGATGTGCTTTTGGCCTAACAGACACGGATCCTGTTGATCAAAGCGGTGGCATATCACGAAGCAAGGGTGGCTTAAGCCAGCAAGATAGACAATTGCATACAACATGTTCAGCATCAACTACACCAGTTCAACACTCATCGTACCCTACACAGCCAAACTTGTGCCAGCTTCAGCAACAGCACTTTGTCAGTTACGCTTCTTTGTCTGGCATGAAGCTGTCCCTCAGATATGTGCAGAGGCAGACAACTGTATCAACCATTTGCGGACACACACTGCTGTTGAAGCCAGTCACACCATCCCATACATGAGGATGGTTGGGTGGCAGTGACCCATTCTGCAGTCTGTACAGACAGCGTTCCAATCAGCCAGGGACTTGACGAGCACGTCATCGTGCTTGACCCACCTGCCACAGGACTGCCTACAATAGGACACGAAATGTCTGCCTAGAAAGCAGACCACCTCCTGCAGCTGATAGGGGGTGTCACGCTGCAGATGGGGGTACACATCAGCCAGGAGCAGCACCTGCGAGTCAGCAGGCCCACCTCAGCGAACATATGATAAACTGCAAGCAGATGCAGCTGTAACGTGAGGGATTCAAACCCAGGACTATTCTCCTGAAAGGATCGCAACTCTTGTTCTCAAGCGGGCAAAAGTCCGATTTCTGATGTCCCAACGCTAATTATTACTGAATCCTTTTGTAACAGCAGCAACTCGAACAGGCCTGGGTGACATGAACATCTCCTGTGAGCGTCTGAAGCGGCTGCTGGTGCAGGTAGGTATGACAGTGCTTGAGGAGACTGCCACAGATGGCCTGGCCTTTGCAAGATGGGCCTGATGCGACAGACTGGGTTTGTGTGGTGCCCACAGCTTGCACAGGTGTGAACACAAGCAGCATCAGACTGTTTCACCCTGTTGAAACACTGCAGAGGGCCTGACTGTGTGTTGCTGCACACATCATGCAAAGAGAAGTGTACCATGTTGATGTCTTCCAGGGTCTTCTGGACAGCAATGGAGCTGGGACTGTCAAACTCCCACTGCAGCTGTACTGTCACCACAGCTGGTGGGGGTTCTTGCAATGTGCGCTGCACCTTACGCTTGACCCCGCAGCCACCTGAAACACGCATGCAACATTGTTCAATATGCAGTGGAGTGCTTGCGTAAGCAGAGAGACAAGCACTGGCAGTGGCAGGTCGCTTGACAAAACACAAGGGTGGCCGCAAGCAAACGGGCAGGCACATACGCAGAGACGTGCAGACAGATCACTGCAACGCTAATGTCAAATCAAGGCCGTACCTTCGTCAGTGTTGCACGACTTTTGTGTGCTCACTGTCTGGAACAGGTGCTGCCCCATGCGGACTGGTGGCTTGCGCGGCACCACCTCACTTGCGGTTGCTTCCAGCATGCATTCACTCTGCTCCAGAACAAATGTCCGCTTCTGACACTTAGGACAGAACACGTAAGCCTGCAGTCATCAGCCACGGTGCTAATGTGTGTCATACAGCATGTATGTTGCATCTGGCTTGCAGATGCAGACTCTTGTGGACAAGCATACATACACATGAAGACTGCCTGCAGCCTGTGACCTGCTTGCTACGCGCAAATTCCAGAAAAGTTAGACCAGACGCATGCACGTATGCATTCATGCTGCTTTCATGCACAGGCATGGATGCATGCTTCCTCCATGTAGCCAGCTAGCACCATGCCTTGACACATTGTGTGCATGAAGTGCTGCCAGCCCACCTGATAGGCTGAGTAGAAGAGCTTTGGTCCACTCAGCGCAAATGCCAGGTTGTCCAACACCTTATACATGCACGCAAGTATTTCAGCTGCATCCAGCATTGGGCCTGCAGCAATGCACACCATACAAGGCTTGAGCTGACTGCTTTACGATCAGTCTTGAAGGATCACTGACAAGCACTTGCTGGAGCCATGATGTAGGCTGCATTCTTGTGTCGACAGTGCTGTGAGCATCACAGGTGAGGCATGCAGTTGCCTGCAATGGAGCAGCTGTTGTCAACCTACGGCTCTGATGAGTTGCAGACAGCGCATGCATGCGCATGCTTGACCTCAGTTCAAGACGATGAGACAATGAGACAAGCACGCACACATGCATGTACGCGCATGCACACACACACACACACACACACGCACACATGTGCACTTGAGGCTGACTATGAGCATATGCATGTCATGCATAGTTGCAGACAAATGTGCGCTGTGCTATGTGAATCAGACGTACCCTGGGGGAAGCGCGGGTCCAGAGCGGCAAGGGCCTCTCTGAAGCCCCGGGGGTCTGCTGCACGCATGGACTGGGGCGCCGCTGCCAGCTCATCCATGCTGTTGAACAGTCTCACCAACTCTTCAACAACCTCATGACCCTGTGAGCGCAAGTATCACCTGTCAGCCGTTGGTTGATGGGAAAAGTATAGTGAATGCACTCTTGCTCACTGCATTCCAGTCTGCTTGGTGGACAACACAAAGAACAATCAACACAGAGAGAGTCTGTTGGTGCGCACAAGCATGCAGCTGACTGGCAGTCGGGGGCAGAAGCAACCGCAGCTGGGTATTGCTGCAACAGCTTGACCTCAAACAAACGGACTTGGTGCCAATAAGGTCTGAACAGAACAGGACAACAGCATGCAGCACAAAGCAGCAGATGAGACTATTCGTGAGGTCATCCAGGTCAGCAGATCTGCTTGTGATAAACTACAAGTCTGCTTCACAACAAGGACAGGCTCTGTCAGACACACAGGCAAACAGACAGACAACAAAGTATGCATGAGCGGGATTCACCTCATACTCATCAGGAAGGGCCACATTCAGCAGCCATTTCTGCAGAGCAGGGCAGTGCTTCAGCACTTGTACCACAACATTGACGCAGCAGTTGTTGCTGCCAGCAATGTTGTGCAGGCCAACCCCCAGGGCACCTGCCCTGTCCTGTCCCACTGGCTGCTGTGCTCTGGGCTGCTGCCTGACCTGCAGCAGGTGTTGTCTGCCTTAAGCCAAAGTTGAAGTACATCCACAGTGAGTCACGCCAGTGATGCTTCCAAGATCTGCCCAAAACAATCAGCAGAATGTACCTGTTGTGCCAGTGAGACCAGCTCATCTTTCAACAAGCACATGCTCGCATCCCACACACACACACACGCACACACACAAGCTAAATTACACACACATACACATACACACACATGCTAATCTTTGAGCAAGGAATGCATGAGTAAGCAACGGGCAGAGAAAAGCTTGGCTTGCCATATTCTGCAATGTGACCATCACACACATTCAGGCTCAACCGCAGAAATGGAGATGCAGAACACAGCACACCTGCAGTGGTGTGCCCGCCTGTGCAGCTGTGTGTGGCTGCCTTCTTCTGACTGGCCCAGTCTGGGCTGCTGCAGACCCACTTGCCACTGCCAGCCAGCTAGCCTTGCCTGCAAGCATAACGTTCATCTTGTGTTGAGCGCAAACCACGCAGGCCTGTCAACAATGAGTTGGGCACGGAGTCTTGCCCTTGAGCATGCCATGATGCATGTGCCCCAGCAGCAGCGATATCAGTTTCTGCTGCGCAGTGCTTGGGTCATCAGTAGATGCTAGCAGGCAGGTATTGCATGATATACACATCATGCCTTCACCATGGTATTGTGTGATGAAAGCAGAAGGCCTGGACAGGAAAATGTGTGATGAGCACTGGACGCCTTAGCCAGCAAGTATAGGGATATGCGCACCTGGAGCACTGCTCTGTGCTGGCAAGGGCACGGGCAGTCCAGGACTTTCTTCAGCGGTGGAGGGCAGCTGAGGTAGCTGCTTCGTGGCTGCATCACCACCATAGCCAAACCTTCTGCCATTGTCATGACCACTGATGCCACCATTGCCACCCATGTGTTCAAAACCAGGAGGGGCACAAACAGTGAGGCCAGGTGGGGGGGCCGTGCTGACAACACGGCCATTGGCAGAGGAGGGCCCTTGGGCTGCATGAGGTACGGATGCCGCTACTACAGATGTGGCCACAGTTGCAGAAGCTGCAGCAGCGCGCCTGGCTCCCTTGGCGGCCTCTCTGCCAGCAATCTCACCTGCCTTCTGTTTCGCCCTGCACCACATGAACAAAATGTCCAAAGCCATACAATTGACTGGGTGGACCCTGAGCAGAATTGTTCAAGGGTCATGTGTCACACAAGTAAGGGTTCATGTGCAGTGTTGTGGGGAAGGGCAGTGGTGTTTCAGGCAGTCCTTGTCACTGTGTACTACATTGGGCCACCAAGACGTGGTCAGATGAAGCTGATCCTCCTGTGCATCGCAGCAACAGACCTTGTTACGCTGCAGCACTAGTAATTGGCCCTGATAGTCACACACAGGAGGAAGTATTTGACATTTGAGCACTGATGCGAGCATTGGCAGCTTGGCCCTGAACAATTTGCAGGGTTTTGGTAGGCAAAACAAAGTTGAGTATGTTGCAACTCTGCGCAGACTTACTTGCAAAGCCCATCTGCAAACTTCCTTGCTGCATGCCCTGAGCAATCAACCTCTGCACATGAAGTGAGTATCTGGTCCCTGGTGTCAAGCTGAATCAGGTCATCTAGGACCAAGCGCCCCCCATGTTTGAGGGCAGCAAAGTTCCTGCGAATGGACATCTGCACAGCAAGTGAAACAAGGTGGGTACATGAGTCTCACGCTTCATGCAGCCAGAGCACGCACAGCAAGTGGAAAAAGGTGGGTAGATGAGTCTGATGCTTCATGCAGCCAGAGCACGCACATGCACAAAGCTGCGCACAACTACAAAGCCTTGTCAAAGGCAGCCTGAAAAACCCAGGGAGATTGGGATTTGGCGGGTCAGACAGGTGCTGGCTTAAACAAATGCAGCAATGTGGTCTTCTGCAACACTTTGGTCAACAACTACAAACAGCTGTTGAAATTGCACAGCGCACAATTTCGCGGACGTACCTGATAGCTCTCAGGAAAAGCTCTCAGGCATGTTCTGCGCACGCCCTGTGGGGTGGACACAGTCTCTTGCGCTTCCTGCAGCTGTGGTACGCCCTGGAGCACATGGGAAGAAGAGGCAGCCTGTGAGGCACGGCCCAGTGGCATGGTGCTGGTGGCATCACCCCGGGGGCTGTACCTGGCAGCCCTGGAACCGGCATGATCAGCAGTGGTTGGGCTGATGCTACCACCCTGAGGGCCACAGTCAGCAAGTGTGGTGGTGCCAGGAGGCTCAGACAGCATCACCTCTTTGGTGAAGACACCCGCCTGTGAAAAGAACAGCAGCAGCAAACACTGAGCACATTCAGGGACCAAGAGCAGCACTGAGGCAAGCTAGAAAGCATGACGTTTACATGCATGAGAGCGTTCAAGTCAAGCAAGCACTCTCGTGGCTACATGATGGTACTCTGGTTCAAAATGAGCAATGCTTTATCCCAAACTGTTGTGCTGTAAAAGGGCAATCAAGAAAATAATGATGTGCACATTGCTGTGGATTCACAATGTCTCACCTGACTTGCACTGGTAATGGGGGGTGGCTGCTCATCAGCTACACCCAAGCCTGACACAACGGAGGCAGCATCCTTTGGGGCATGCCCGAACAGCAGGGCATCAATGGCCTGCGTGGCATGTGTTTGGCTGTTTGGTGTGTACACATGCTGGCAAAAGACACAACAACAAGTGTCATGAAGAGTGCATGGTTACATGCAACATGAGAGTCATTATCTGTGTGAACACAGTATTGTGATGAGCTCTGCAATAGCTGCTGGTGGTGACTTGAGTATGCCAATCAGCTTCCTGACAGAGTGCAAGGGGAGAGACTATTATGAACTGACCGCCAGTGGGTCAGCCCCCCGAGTTTGTTGGGCCGGGGTGCCTGGGGCCGCCTGGGAGGGGCTGGAGCTCTCGCCCCTGTCCTTCAGGCCATCCAGGAGGCCACGCCCACGCAGTTGGCTGGGCACTCTCAGCGGGACCTGCAGCAGGCATGCACTCTTCATCTCACATGGCAAAGGCTTGTTGGTGACTGAGCTGTGGGTGGTGACAGAAAATTAGTCACATCCACTGACACCGGCTCTAGGCAAGCATACACAAATGATGTCCAAGAAAACACACGTCTGCATCTACTTCACGTTTTAGAGTTGAAGTGTAACTTGACACCTCTAGAATGGACATTCATTTCTCAGGCATGACTCCACAGGTCTGAGGCATGGCATGTTTCTGCACAGCAGCACCACAGGAAGCAGCAGCAAGGTCTGCCCTGGACTGCACATGAATGGATGATTGACCTCACAAAGATGAACAAGGCAGTCAGGCGTGAAGCAGCACCTGGACAGCAATGTTGGGGGTCTGCCTGGTTGTCTTCAGGTCCATGGTCAGGCTCGACACCTGGGTGTCTGCCAGCTGCTTCTGCAGGCAGTCCATGCGTTCCTGCCTGGCACTGGACTCCTTGTCCTTCTGTTCTATCAGATCTTTCATTCTCTGAAGCTCAACACTGTGGCCCTGCACCACAAGACACAAGGCTCCATATCACACATCTCAGAGTGTGGTCTCACAGACCCTCAATGAGCAAAATGCACTGCTCTGAACTGCAGAAAAGCACCGTAAACAACAGCAGCAAGGTCTGCCCTGGACTTTGTATGAATGGGTGACCCAGCTCACAAAGACCAACAAGGCAATCAGAGCTGAAGCAGCACCTGGACAGCTTTGTTGTTGGACTGCTGGGCTGTCTTCAGGTCCATGGTCAGGCTTGACACCTGGGTCGAAGCTTCTGCCAGCTGCTTCTGCAGGCTGTCGGTGTGTCCCTGCCTGGCACTGGATTCCTTGTCCTTCTTCACAATCAGATCCTTCATGCTCTGAAGCTCAGCAGTGTGGCCCTGCACCACAAGACACAAGGCTCCACATCACACATCTCACACTGCTCACAGACCCTCAATCAGCAAAAGTGCACTGCCTTGACTTGCTCAGTCACAGTGCCACACATCTGAAACATGTTTCTACACAAAAATACTACAGGCAACAGCAGCAAGGTCTGCCCTGGACTTTGCATGAATGGGTGACCCAGCTCACAAAGACCAACAAGGCAATCAGAGCTGAAGCAGCACCTGGACAGCATTGTGGTGGGACTGCTGAGTTGCCTCCAGGTTTGAAGTCAGGCTTGACACCTGGGTCGAAGCTTCTGCCAGCTGCTTCTGCAGGCTGTCCAGGTGTCCCTGCCTGGCACTGGACTCCTTGTCCTTCTTTGCAATCACATCCTTCATTCTCTGAAGCTCAGCACTGTGGCCCTGCACCACAAGACACAATATGTGATGAGACAGACAACAATCTGCAAGTCAGCAGTAGTCAGCATGCGTAGGCTGGCAAAGCCACGCAGGATGATTGCTCCATCTTCACTGCATGGCTGATCTCTCACAGTCGACACTCAGCTAGTCAGGTGTTCAGCAAAGCATGAGACACTGTTGCTTACCTTCCGCTCTTGGCTCTGCTCCTCACGAGCCACTCTTGCCCTCTCCTTGAAGCGGTTCACCTCACTTGTCAAGTCTGTGACTTGAACCTCCAGGCCAGTGGCCCTGACCTCCACCACCTTGATGCGATCATCTAATCCTGCCTTCTGGCCAGTCAGGTCAGAGACCTGGCATTTCAAGATCACCCCTTCGGCCTGCAGAATCTTGAACTGCGTCTGTCTCTCAGCCTTCTCTCCCTCCAAGACCTGCACCTGCCCTTGCAGCCGGGTCACATCATGCTGCATATATTGCACCTGCATGAAAAAGTTGTGGTGAGTACACAGAACATGGTCACAGGTCATGCAATGTCAAAACTCTCTTTCAGGAGTCTCTCTGACAGCAGTCTTTTTGCTCCTGCATGAAAAAGTTGTGGTTGAGTACACATTAAAAACGGTCAGAGGTCACGCAATGTTGAGATTCTCTTTCAGGAGTCTCTCTACCAGTAATCTTTCTGTCCGTATCAAAATCTCCAAAGTCGAGATGCCGGGCAAGTATTGGCCAAGCAAGCGTACCTGTCATGGATGAAACTGGACATAGTCACTCATTCCAAATTCTTTGGTAGCTTGATTATACGTGACAAGTTTGTTCATACTGTGATCACCAAGCGCCTTATTAAAGCTGCTCTTGCAGGGTTCAAGTCAAACAAGTTGGAAACATGTGTAGCAGAAGCTGTCTCATTGAGCATGCAAAGAAAAGCCCAGTTGTGCACTTGTTTTGGTTATCCTGTTGCATTCAAGTGAAAGAGCTGGAAGTGTTTCAGAAGAAAAGGGCATGAGTACTGTTTGCCACACACTGAGAGCTGTAAGAAACAGTCAGGTCACCAGGAGTGAAGGTGTTGATTGAGGGTAAAAAGGATCATGATATGAGCTGATTAGGATAATTGGGACGCTTGACTGACAATAGGCTGCCTAACAAGCTCTGTTCTGTTGAGTCGACGGCAAAAGGCACTCTGTCATTCAGCACAGGTCAGCAGAACTCTGTTTGGTTTGGTCATAGCTCTAGGACACATGAAAACACTGTGCTGTTGGCGCGCGGACCAAACAGGACATCATACAATGTCCCTCCAGAAGCCACTCAACACTGTGCGAGATTTGGTGTAGGGGCATACACATTTTGAATGAATGAACAAGTTGCACATGGCAAAGTGAGTCAGGTACATCAGACGCACCTTTGTGGAACGCTTCTCCTGGTCTTTGATCTGCCAAGCCTGATTTTGAATTTGCTACCCCAGCTGATCAATGAATTTCTGGCCAGTCAGCAAGACAGGTTGCTTGTGGCTGCCCAGAGATCATTGCTCAGCTGGAGCAGCAAGTGCAAGAGCAGGTATGGCACATTCAAGACAAGCAGCGTTACGTCTAAGGGTGTGCAAATAACCTTTCATCAATCATGACTGAATGGTAACGGTGCTGCGATTACTGCTAATTTACTGGAATCGTGAAACAAGGTAATTTAAGCGTTTAGCGTTTCAATTCCTTTCACAAAAAATGGGCAAAATAGGCCCAAATGTGCCAAAATTAGGGAGGATTGGTGGCAAGAATAGGTTCTGTCGAGGGTTTTCAGGAGATTTGGCGAAATTCAAACCAGAAAAACCTGTTGAAACAGGTAAATGTTTTGAGGTAGAAACATTGCTCGAGAATTTGTTTAACTTGGCAGATGCATCTCCCTGAGCAAGAGCAGCGCTTTGCCGATTTCAAAACTGGAAATGGCCATGTATGGCAATTAGACAGTAATACTTGTATAGTAATTTACTGCGTTGCTTACCAATTGGTAATGTTACTGGGTAAATACATACATTGGTCGTGTGAACTGATTGATTTGCACATCCCTAGTTGCGTCAAGCTGAGTTCCATGTACCTTATATCATCTGTTAAATGCAACTGTGCATGCCTTTTTTATAGGCTTATACTGGTGGCTGTTTTATTACTTTTTCTTGCAACAATACATGGACACCGTCTACACACGTTTCATGATGCCATGATGCTTTGCGCACACACCAGACACCACCTGACATGCGGGGCTGAGTCCAACTCGCCCTTTATATCCACCACATGGGAATGTATACAACAAATGCTGGCCATAGCATGCAGACGGAGCACTTCTGCCAGGCTAAGACCAAGAATGCTGTGACAAACAGCAACGCGATATGTGCACACATTGCTGGCAGGCAAGTACAACTGCAGGGCAAGATGATTGAGCTTTCAAGCATACATTGACAGCACTGGTGAAGTCTCTTGGGATGCCAGAACGCAGACACAAGTGACATATTGACGCTGATCACCTTCTGCAGCAGGTGCGCTCTGAGTAAGGTGCTTTCTTCCCTCCATTCCACAAAAATGGGGTCCTGTCTGACAGCCTGGAAGCGCTTGTGCTCCAGATGTCGTCTCCACAACCTCTGAATGCAGCTTGCAGACGTTGCCTGTGCGTGCATCTGCATAGCAATCTTGAGTTCACACATAGGCCGATGGCCCTCACTGCAGGAAGCTATCTGGCAGCTGCTACGACCCGTTTTGCAGCAGAATAATCACCTGATTCCGCAGCTCAGACAGCGCATAGCTGGACACCTTGAAGTTAATGTCTGCCTGCCGGTAGGCCTGCTCCAAGTCTGCCTCAGACAAGAGTGCTGTGAGGTCGTCCTGTAGCCAAGCTAAAATCTAAGCTTTTTACTAAACGACTAAACAAACCAGCTGAGACTGACAAACAACAATTCGCACCTGCTGCACCTTGACTTCGAGCAAAAGCTTGACAGCTGTGTCTGATACCATCTTTACCGCTTTCTCAGCTCCACGGCCAGCCGTGCCAGTCAAAGCGAGAGACAGCTTGACTGGAGCGATCCATGCATGAAACCCGAGTTTCGCACATTGTTTCCCACTCCAAAAAACGTCTCGGGCCAGCTCGGATTGCAAAACATGGCCCGGTAGGGCCATGAAAGCTGGCATAATTGCTATGCCTCGTGGCGAATTGTGGTTATGAGCCTAAAAAGCTGCATGTAGCAGGGTGCCAAGCACGAAACCAAGCACGTCTGTCCGGACCACCCGTCGCACGTCTCGCGGATGGAAACAGCTGTGAATGGAGTCTGCTCTGGAGCCTGCTGTGGTACGCGTTTGACCTCGTTTGAATAATCCCGATAAACGCATTTTCTCTTTGTTGAGGACAGCGACATCCCCAACTCGATATGCCAATCAGGCTTTCGAGACATGGAAATACATGCTTGCGAGCTCAACTCGTATCGACATCCCCAGTTGTAGTCACAAGTCTCACATCCATGCTTGATCGGAGCGTGGCTCGTACTCAAAGAGAGAAACCGCAATAGCAGCCATACCAACCTTCGCACGGGTGTCGACACTCAAAGGATCGTTATGTAGATCGTCTCCAACAGCAAGTCCACCATTTCATTTGCACATTCTATCAGCCCTTGCTGCCCCAGCAAAACAGCTCATCATAACAGGTAAATTATGACATGCAAGGCTGAATTGCAGAAAGCATCCCATGCTTGTCCCATGCTTCAAGCGTTGACTGTCGACCAGCGGTCGCTCTCGCCCCATGCTGAAACATTTTATCACTTAGATCAATGATGCGATCACTGCAAAGCTTTTGCAGCTTTTGACGGGGCCGCAGCGCAGCCAGGAAGCAGGCCGCAAGCTAACAAACACAAAGTTATCTGACAGCTGCTGTCCGTTCTGTAATGCTGCGCAAATCACCACTACCGACGCAAAGTTTGAGTGCTCAAAGCTGAAGCCCTGCCTGAGGGCCAGGTACCCATGTGTGAAGTCTTCTCAATGCATCAGCAGCAGCTGAGATGGCCATGACCAGGCCTCTGGTTGCCTGTGCTTTGCAGATTTTAGGCATCGATGGCCATTTGCAGCAATTTCATACTGAAACCTAGCAAATAAAAGAGCCTTGAATTACCAGTTGCTGTCATGCAGTGCATGTAGACGTGCACACCAACGCTGTGATTAGACCTATTGGCCTGGGTACATACACACCTTGCCCGCTGGCAGCACTGCTGGCAGAGTAGTCACATATCATCTCTGTGTTTACACCTGATACGTACATACCTGGTATGTATACCTGACGGTATGCAATTTGCTGCCTGCATAGCCTTGCTTGACAGAGTCATGATTATGCTGTGTGCAGGCCTTCACAACAACAAAAGTCTTATTGTGTTAGGTTTGTCACATGAGGGCAGGGGTATGCATGACCTGTCAAACTTTGCTGGTGGCATGAGTGAAGCCACCTGAATGGCCAACAGTCGAGGTTGTAATAAGCTGGGCTATCTCATTCCGTGCTTGTAGGCTTGATTTGTTTGGCCTGAGCTTCTGCATGTCTACAATGGATTCTGTTCATCAAGTACACTTGACTGCTGCTGATCCAGCAGGTCTACTCAATGGATGCTGACTCAGCACCAGGCATAGCAGGTGTTCCCCTCCCCTCTACTTTCACAGGCCCCCCCAGAGGCTTTGCTTGTGCTGCATAATCAGGGATCATCTTCCTCTCTGCCATTTCCTTGAAAAGTCTAATATACATCTACAGCAGGAAAGCTTGTGTCAAGCGCCATTTCATAAATCGCTAAGCGCTGCAAGATCTGAGCTGTGAATGTGTATCACTGGTATGGCAAGGACATGCAAACCACTCATTCAGCTTTGCAGAAGATTGACACTTGAGCTCTACCATGTATGCAAACATGCACAGCATGGAAGCATATGCATGCATATAGAGCCACCAGCAAGCATAGTGTCACGAGAAGATATTTTGCTCTCATTTGTATGACTAATTGGCCTTCAGAGCAGACTCTGGGTGACACAAGGCCGTGCGACATGAAGTGCTGCAGTGACTTGATCCAACAGTCGCTGTACCTTGTCAGTATCTACAAGCATGCCATGGAATCCTGCTTGCTTGAGCTTATTGCAGTTCTGGAACCAATCACTGGGCTGATTGAAGACAAAGTCTGCAAAGGGCCACGTGGCAAGCTCATCCCATCCTGCTGATATCAGCCCATACTTCTGCACCAATACAAGAGATGTAAACAAAGACAGTTACATGTTGCAGAGTGTGTAGTCTGACTGCAGGCACAATGTTGCGTAAACATGGAGACTTGCATGGCCACAAGTGGTGGTATTCATAGAATGCAATTGAGGGGCTTTTGAAGCGGCAGAGGGCGCAATTGTGCCTGAGGTCACTTCACTGAGAAAAGCTGGGTACAGAAAGACAGCAGATATGGAAAGGACTCATGAGACCAGACAAAGGCAGAGGGCGAAAGGCCTACAAGTCAGGCCTTGTTTGGGCTGGGGGTCAGGGGAGGCAGGTAGATTACTCTACTAGTGACAAGGACAGCAAGTCACGCATTTGCAAAACTGAACTCAAAGCCGCACCTTGACAACCTTGTCCCAGAGCTGCTTCTTATCAGGAGTGCCCATCATGCTGACAAGCTCTATGTGAAGGTTGGGTCCTGTCTCCATGCCAAAGTGCTGGGCAATCTTGGGCCACAGCTCCTTCCATCTGAACAGGTCTCCATTGTTGATGTTGTAGGCCTGGTTTTCACAGGCTTTGTGCGTTGATAGATGAATGGTGGCATCACTCAACATGTCCACATCCGTCACATCATTGACAGCATTCCAGGCAAAATCGCTGCCAGGAAACCTGCACAGGAAACAAACACGTGACATTTCACAAAACATGCCACAAATCATGCTCCTGAAATGCTGTTCTGTGCTCGCATGGGTCCAGTTATTGCACTTGATGTGTGGATGCTGTAGAGTCACCATGTGCGTGAGTTTGACCATGCCATGATACTACGCATGAAATGGATAGTGGACTCAGGAGGTGCAGCCGCAACTCTGTTTGGCGTGAATAGTCATTGGAGCAATGTATGCAAAGCCCCATGAGGTTTCATGCCCAACACATCTCGGGTTTCATCTGTATCTTACGGCAGGACCGGCTGATTGTCAAATGCTGAAAAGCTCCTGAAGGTGACTTGCCAGAGCAGGCACATCAGTAAGCGCTGTGAGTGATAGATAGAGTGAATACCTTGCGACAATCACAAACATGTAACGAACTGCAACACTTCATAAAAATGCGCCAGGGGCTATGCAAAGTATACCTGAGAGGGAGACCCAGCTCTTTACAGACGACAGCATACAAGGCAATAGATGTGGTGATGTTCATGTAGCTTCCCCTGCTCACTCCTGCCACTGGATTTGGCCGCAATGAAGACCTGCACTAGCAGCACCACACTCACATATACATGTGTCATATCTACACAGACAAAATACTGCACAGCAGCAATACATGAATCAATTCATGCAAACTGTCAAACTCTTAAGAACATGCACGCCATGTTGCTCTTGCAACTCTTGCTGTAGATGCACATGCACAAGCTGTGTAATGTCAAGGTAATAGCCATGTAATGTCATGGTAACAGCCAAGTAGAGGCGCACATGCCTGCCCCAGTCAGGACCACACTGCCTCACCTAGCATCACGTAGGGTTGCAGCACATTTACAATTTGATACATTGGTCAGCAGCATTCCAGCTGGGATGATGCACAGCATTCAAGAGGTGCACAAAACCAAACGGTGTCTTCTTGGAAGCAGTTGCAAAACCAGCAGGACACAGCAAAGTAGCAGAAGCTAATTCACAATGGATGGAGACAATTGGACAAAACCAAGGTCTGAGTTCAGCATGAGAGGCTGTTGAACGCAGCAACTCAGAGCAAATGGGTATGAAATTGAATGAGTATCTGTAACCACTAGGCAGAACAAGGTGACCAAGCTGAAAGGTGAGAGCATACCAGGTCCATTTGGCACCTTGAGCTCTTCTCTCTTCACAGTAGTCTTGCATGTTGTAGTAGAAGTTGGGAGGCATATGCCTGAACAAAAGGCTGTCATTGTGACAACAGCAGCAGAAGAGTGCAGCAACAATCAGAATCAATTCATCACATTGACACCGTCTTAGGACCTTGACAGCCATATGACTTGTTGCTGCTGTCAGCTGATTCAATGTCGATGTGGGATGTATGCAGTCTATCTGCTTTGTAAATTATCAACTGCACTGTCCTATCTTTTGGCCAAGCT
>JAABUO010001349.1_pt1 | contig 32666 bp, 30 predicted proteins | sample 5559291 | NCBI WGS metagenome assembly JAABUO01 (sample SAMN10711878, study PRJNA513372) | rock metagenome | isolation source: Antarctica rocks | place: Antarctica: Victoria Land, Finger Mt sud | reverse complement strand
GGTAGTACGTCTGCTCTACGATCTCCGCCTCTTTGCAAGCCTGCGGCAAAGTCTTCCCGTTCGCTACGCCAACTTCAACCTGCCGCAACAGGTTCACGATCTGCTCCGCTGTATGCTTCTTCCCTCGTGTCATCAAACACTCCTCTTATTCCAGTTCTATCGCTTCTCAACTGGTACAAAAAGAGCCGGGCATTCCAAAGTCCCTCCAGAAGGGAACTCGCGTAAAGCTCGTCGTCCAGGCACAGGCTCAGCCCGACAACATCGCCAGCATTCCACTCCTCACTGCGACCTTTGTGCGACCGGTTCATCCGGTCGCACCGTAGATATGGGCAACCTCCAGAGACAATCTCGCTTCGTTCTTCGCTTTGTGTTCGCTATGATGATATGCACGGAGGATCTTGATGGAACCACCCGAACCCATTCTCTTAGCCGTCTCAATCGAGAGCATTCAAACCGAGCCTTATCTTGGTCCTGACATGCGCATGGCCAAGAGCGCGAACATCTGTGGAGAGTCGAAGGATAGGGATGTCTGCTTCAACATAAAGTCCGGCCTGTTAAATTCAGACTCGCTTCACAGGTGCGAGCTGCTTCAGAAACACGGTTTTACCGTTGTGGAAGTTCCGAACGACTGGCGATACGCTTACAACGGTCCGGGGGGCTGGCAGGAAATTGTCATTCAGCAAGCGATGAAGCAAGTTGCGGAAAATTATGAGGAAACAGAAGGAGTTAAAGCTATGGGTGGTTACGACGCTGAACTCGCACAGGCCGTTTTGCTTGAACTCAACAAATCATTTCCCTATGCCATCACGGATGCAAAGTTGAAGCATTCACTGAATCCTGAGCCGAGCGATGATTCGCTCTTGACCGCGCTAGATGCGTTGCATCTGGAAGGACTGGTCATTGGCAAAGGACTTCGGGAGCACTCCTCGTCGGACCATAAGTTGGTTGCAATGGCGAACATTCAAATTACTGCTGGGGGGCGCAAGAGTTTATCCGGCCAAACGCAACAAACTTTGGCCTCCGGAGCAGTGATTCATGGAGATCAGATCATTAATTATGGACAAGCCGCGGCGCTAGGGAGAGGTGCAACCGGGACGATCAACCATCACCAGCAGTGGGCAGAAACCGGAGGCCACATCAATCTTCATGCGTTGGCGGCTGAACTTGAGCGCGTGATATCACATTTGCAAAGATCGGCGATCTCGCGCTCCGATTTTCAGCAAATCGGGCTGCTAGCGGAAGCCGAGGAGCAGGCCGAAAAGCAGGACGGGGCCAAAGTAATGGAGACGCTTTCAAGAGCAGGGAAAGGATTGTTGGACTTCGCTAAAGATGTTGGAAGTGACCTCGCTGCAAAGGTAATAGCAAAGTCGATGGGACTTGAACCATAGCGATTTGCCAACCAGTTTGTCAGGCCACATGGGTAGTCGTCAGGAAGACTTCGGCACAGCCGGCATGGGTTCGCCAGCTAGCCCCTTGCGCACGAGGCCACCAATGAAGTCAGAGAACGGGACTATGTCTTCGCCTACACTGGCCCGTTCAAGCGCCGCCATATAAATGTTGCGATCCTCGACAGGGATGACCGTCCAGGGGTAGCCACCCGACGCCAGCATCAAGTTCATTAGGAAGCGGCCGATGCGGCCGTTTCCGTCCATATAGGGATGGATGTAGACGAAGAAGAAGTGCCCCAAGACAACGCGCACGCCAGCGTCCGTCTCTTCTGTCAAAAGGTCGAAGAGGGCAGGCATAGCGTCCCGCACCGCCTCGCGGCTGAGCGGAACGTGCATGGACTTCCGAATGTAAACCTGGCCGTTGCGATACCCGGCTAGGTCTGTGGGTTTCAGGATGCCGGACGTAACGCTTGGCGCAAAGAGCTCTCGATACCATTCCCCATGTTCATCGTCCGCGACCTGACCAGCGTTGTCGCCTCGCAAGACTCGTCCCATACCTTGCTGCACTGACTGGAACGCCAGCCAGTAACCACGAGCCGCCATCGCGTTCCGCTGTTCACGGTCGCTCTCGTTGGTCTCGGGGTTCCATGAGCCAGCCCGAACCCGCTCAATCAAGTCAGCCGTGACGCGATAGCCTTCGATAGATAGCGAGTGGTAGGCATCAGTGAGATAGGTATCGTTGACACGTTTTAAATATGCCGCGACGTTGCGCGGTGTTCCTGGTGCGTTGGGGAACCGCTCAATAACCGGTTCCCGCATCTTCTGCCATAGGAGCCGTATGCGGTTTACATAGGATGATGTTTCGCGGGTACGGAGTACGAGATTCGGCCTATCCGTAAAGGGGTCATTTTCCCGGACTGCGTATCCGGCGGCAGCCATCGTTTTCACAATGTCATCCGCGATGCGATCGCGCCCAATGTTGCGGAAGGCTCCAGCCAGACGCCCCGCAATGATGGTGTGTCCTCCCGCCAAGAGTCGGGTCAGGAACCCTGATGCATCGCGGATCATTAGCAGGACAGCTCGAACGTCCGTCGAGTTGTGAACGAAGAAGTTGCTGGAGCACTCGATCAGGGCGGACTCTGCCGAAAAGACAAACAGACCCTCCACTTCCTGCCGATCAGCGGAAGCAGGTAGAGCCGAACGAAGATCCAGTAGGGAAGTGCCGTGCGGGAGTTTCGTGACGGCGTTGCGGGCCTTGGGAGCTCTCACCATCAGTTGACGAGGCACTGTCCAACTTCCGGCATGTATCGACAGGGATTGTTCGGGCGAGAGGCACCACTGCCTTCCGAACCGCTCTCTGAGGTAGACCGCGCAGAACTGCCAATATGAGGCATACCAAGCCGTGCTCTCGCCCTTCACTTCGTCTGGGCGGCTAGGAATGAGCCATCCTCTCAGAACCGGTTGGAGAAAGCCTTGGGCGAGCAGCCGTTCTCGATGAGTACGGGATAGATCTTTTGCGCGGATGGCTGCGGCACCGTCCGCCGTCTGGAGCTTTGCTAGAGCTTCCAAGGACTGGGCGAGTTTTTCTGACGGGGTTGCCATGTAGGTTCCCTTAGCTTTTGCTGTTGTACGTAAATTATCTTTTATTGCTGCGCAACAATTATCTTTTGCTGTTGTACGCTTATTAGCTTACCGTGTCGAGAGTGTCAGGAGACAGAACAGCGCAACACACTGAAGCCGACCCGAGGGCCGGCTTCGCTTCCTTCCCGCCGAGGGGCAAAGCGAGTCTCTTATAGCCTTATAGCGACCGTCCCAACCAGAAAATTACTTTGCAGTCTCCTCAAGAGGGACCCAGCATCCGCCACGGAGGACCGAAGCACCACACGATTGAAAAAGAGGGGTTTCCGCAGAGTGGTTACAAAAATGGTTACAGTGGAGAAAAAGAAGGCCAGCCGGGGAGGGCTGGCCTTTTCGTAAGTGCATGATTCTATAGATTGGTGCGGAGGAGGGGACTTGAACCCCTATGCCTTGCGGCGCTAGCACCTCAAGCTAGTGCGTCTGCCAATTTCGCCACCTCCGCAACTGCACCTGGCTGGAGCCTGCTTCGAGCGGAATCGCAACGCCAAGATGTGGGTCCATCCGATGGCAAGTATAGCATCCGCACCTGGCGCGGGAGAGATCAATGCGGGCAAGTCGTCACTGGAGAAATGCATCGCGCAAAAAGTCGAAGCTTCCGTCTGCCCTGGGCTTCAGCCCGCCGATTCTCTTGGTGTGTACGACCTGATTGTCGGGATACCAGAGTGGAATTACGGGCACCTGTTGGGACAGAATGCGTTGAACCTGGACGTAATCCTGCTTCCGAATGTTTTCGTCCGACGAGGTGGCCGCAGCCCGCAACAGCGCGTCCACCTGGGAGTTCCGGTAATGTCCGCGATTGCCGCCCTGCGGTGGAAAGCGATCGCCCCCGAGAGCATAACGGAAGATGTCGGGGTCTTCGTTGCTGCCAATCCAGCGGAGCGCATAGACCTGAAAGCGTCCGGCCGTTACATCCGAATAAAAGGTTCCGAACTCGGCTGAGCGCAGGGTGAGCAGAATGCCTGCGTCGCGCAGTTGTGATTGCAGAATCTGCGCCAGCAAACGCGTGGTCTCGTCCGTCGAAGTTTTCATCTCCAGGCGCAGGCGAACTCCATCCCGGTCTGGCCGGAAACCTGCAACTTCGAGCAGTTGAGCGGCTCGCTGCGGATCATGCGGATAGTGGTCTAGCTGATCGCCGGGTGCAGCCGCCCAATGCCCTTGCGGGAGCAGCGTGTCGGCCAGACGCGCGTGCCCCAGCCACAGAGCGTTGATGATGACCTGGCGATCCATCGCGAAGGCAATAGCCTGGCGCACCCGCACATCCTGGAGCGGCCTCTGCGCGACATTGAAGTTGAGATACATGACGGGCGAGCCGGAACCCGATTCTATCTTCAGACTGCGATCGTTCTCGAGGGCATGCACCATGTCGAGCGTCAGTTCGTTGCTGGCGATGTCGATCGAGCCTTTTTTTAGCTCGAGCGCGACGGTTACGGCGTCAGGCACCACGCGAAAATCGACACGCGCAATCTTCGGCGGTCCGGCCCAGTAGGTTGGATTGCGTTCGACGAGGACATCTTTATCCTGCTCTGCGCTGAGGAAACGGAAAGGGCCGGAGCCCATTGGGTGCTGACCGGGCTGCCTGCCCGCACCGCGCGGCACCACGCCGAAGAGACCGTCGCTCAGGTTGAAAAGCAGAGAAGCATCGCTTGACTTCATGTGAAGCACGACCGTCAGCCGGTCGCGCGCCTCTGCTGACGCAACGCTGGCGAAGGCTCCGGCTTTGCTGGTCATCAGCGAACCATCACGCAACGAGTTGATGGTCCAAACGACATCGGCTGCTTCAAGCGGCTGGCTATTCTGAAACCGCACACCATCGCGCAAGTGAAAAATCCAGGTCAGCGGGTCCGGCTGTTCCCACGAAGACGCCAGCCAGGGCTGCATCTTGTACTGAGCGTCTTTGCGGACCAACGGATCGTAGATGAGGCCACCGATGCGTTCTGCCATTGCGTCGGTGCCGACCCTGGGATCGAGCGAGTTCGGACTGTTCTCAATGGCGACCACGACTGTGGAGCCATTCGACTGCGGGCTGCGACATCCGGCAGCAGCCCAGGGCAGAACACATCCCAGCAGGAGCATCAGCGCGCTGGTCGCTCGACCACGCGAGGCCTGCGCCCGAATGCGCTGAGTGCGGGGCGTCAGCACGTGATCCGGCCCAGCACCACGGCGTGCGAAGCTCCCGTTGCGGACGGGATGTTGCCGGGCAGTCTGTGCCAGCTCAACCAGGCCAGCAGCGCAAAAGCTACCGCCTCCTTTGCCTCGACAGGAATGCCTAAGTCGCCCGCCGGAAATACAGTGATGCCTCGCTGTGCACACTCCTGGCGTAGACGCTCCATCAGAAAGAGATTGTGGGCTCCGCCGCCAGATATGATGAGTTCCGTTGGTGCGTGTTCACGCTGCAATAAAGGCTCGCAGAAGTTGTCAACGGCGCGAACGACAGACTGAACGGTCAGCTCGGCTGCTGTTGCGATTACATCTGCTTTACTGGTTCCAGCTGCTTCGCATAAGCTTTGCAGGCGCTCGGCAAAGGCGCTGCCGAACTGCTCGCGACCGCAGGATTTTGGTGGCTTTGCAGAGAAGAACGGATTCTGCAACAGGACCTCGACAACTTGCCTTACGGGGTTGCCACTCGCCGCAATTTCGCCGTTCGCGTCATAGGCTCGGCCGTACAGCGACTGCATCAGGGCATCCAGAATCATGTTGGCGGGCCCTGTGTCGAAGGCCGCAGTCTGCTGTTTGCCTGCGCCTGCAGGGAGCACCGTAACGTTGGCGATTCCGCCCAGATTCAGCAGCACGCGTCCGTGTGTCTGCGAGCGGAAGAGGCAGAAGTCGAGCATGGGAACCAGCGGCGCACCTTGTCCTCCGGCTGAAAGATCCGCCGGACGAAAGTCGCTGACCACGGGCACGCCGAGGCGTTCGTGCAGGACGGCTGGCTCGCCGGTCTGCGAGGTGGCCCGCACGTTGCTGCCGGCGTATTCCTCTGCGACGGCCTGATGGTAGAGCGTCTGGCCATGCAGACCGATCAGGTCAAGGCAGGGACGTTGCGGCAAGGGCGCGGCAGGGGTGGCGATGTTAAGCTCGGCGCAGGTTTGCGCGACGCAATCGGCGTACACCTCTCCCAGACGCCAGTTCAGCCTGGCAAGCTCGGCCACGCTGATCGTGCGTGCATCCATTGCGGACAGAACACGTTCACGCACTTCGGGTGCATACGGGAATCCGCGGTGGCCAACCAGTTCTATCGACGGAGTTGCGTCCGGGGCAGACGCAGGAGCGATGCGAATCAGGGCTACGTCAACTCCATCCGCCGAGGTGCCGCTCATGACACCCGCAACGAGCATGGCTTGCGCGGTCTGTGGATTGAGCGGGCGGGTCACTGCTTCAGCTCCCGCTTCAACTCGGCCAGTAGATTCAGCGCCTCGAGTGGAGTGAGCGAATCAACTTCAGCGGCTTCGATGCGGTCGACAATGCGCTGCGATAGAGGCGTGAACATGGTCATTTGAAGTTCGCGCGGGTCCTCGGCGACGGCTTCGCGCACCTGCTGCGACTCTGCACGCTCATGCAGCTTTAACACCTCGCGTGCACGCGCGATCACCGCTTTGGGCAAGCCTGCGAGCCGCGCAACCTCGATGCCGTAGCTCTTGCTGGCTGCTCCGGCTTCTACGGTATGCAGAAAAACGATGCCGCCAGCATTTTCTTTCACGGTGACGCGCACATTCTGGAGTCGGGCCAGGCTCTCGGCCAGCAGCGTCAGCTCGTGATAGTGTGTGGCGAACAATGTGCGCGCGCCGACGCGTTCGTGCAGATGCTCCACCGTCGCCCAGGCGAGCGAAAGCCCGTCATAGGTTGCTGTGCCGCGTCCCATCTCATCGAGCAGCACGAGCGAACGCGCAGATGCGGTGTTTAGAATTGCCGCCGTTTCGGTCATCTCGACCATGAAGGTTGAACGCCCGCGCGCGACGTTGTCACTGGCCCCGATACGGGTAAAGATGCGATCGACCAGACCGCAGCGCATGCGCTCCGCAGGCACAAAGCAACCGCACTGCGCCATGATGACGAGCAGCGCAGACATGCGGAGATACGTACTCTTGCCGCCCATGTTCGGCCCAGTCATCAACAGCACAGCGGGGCCTTTCTCGATATCCAGGTAAAGCGAATTCGGTACAAACCTGCCGCTGCCGGATTCCTCCATGCGCCGCTCGACCACCGGATGACGTGCGTTCAGGAACTCGAGCGTTCCGCTGGCATCGACCACCGGACGCACCCATCCGCGCAGCGCTGCGAGATGCGCAAAGCTGGACAGCAGATCGATCTCCGCCACTTTCCGTGCCGTCACGCGAAGGCGTGCTGCACCGGCGAGCAGGTGAGTTCGCATCTCTGCAAAGAGGCGGCGTTCGATCTCGAGCGAGCGCTCCTGCGCGGTCAGTATCTTGGCTTCGTACTCCTTCAACTCGGGCGTCGTGAAACGTTCTGCATTGACCAGCGTCTGCTTGCGTTCATAATCGGCAGGAACTGCCTTGGCGTTGGCCTTGGTGACTTCCAGGTAATAGCCGAAGACGCTGTTGTAGCGCACCTTCAGGGATCCAATGCCAGTCCGGGCGCGTTCGCGTTCTTCGATTGCCACCAGGGCTTGCCGCCCGCTGCGTCCCAGTTCGCGCATCTCGTCGAGTTCCGCATGAAGTCCCGCTCGAATGACGCCGCCGTCGGCGAACGTGATCGGCGGCTCGTCGACAAGCGTCTCCACGATCAGGGTGTGCAGGTCTTCGAGCGGGTCCAGTGCGTCCGCCAGATCGACCCACCGGGAAGCGGCGAACGCAGCCACCGCAGAGCGCAGACCCGGCAGGCAGCCCAAAGTTCTGGCGAGCGCCAGTACCTCGCGCGGACCGGCCGAATCCATGGCTACTCTGCCGAGCAGACGCTCGAGATCGAGCAGACCATCCATGGCGCGGCGCCCACCTTCACGCCGCCGAAGGTCGGCCGCTGCCTCGGCGACGGCATCCAGCCGGGCGCTGATCTCGGGTAGCTCGACGGACGGACGCAGCAGGGTGGCACGCAGGAGACGTTTGCCCATCGGGGTGCAGCATGCGTCCAGGGTATGGAGCAGTGTCGTTTGCGCCGACTCACCCGAGAACAGTGGATCGACAAGCTCGAGATTGCGCACGGAGACGGCATCCAGTTCGAGACATCCGGAGCGTTCGTAGAAGCGCACTGCGTCGAGGTGTTCGAGCGCACCCTGCTTGGTCTGCCGCAGATAATGGACCAGCCCACCGGCTGCCGTGGCGGCGGCTTCATGGCCGTTCAGGCCCAGACCGTCCAGCGACAGCACACGCAATTGCTGGCGCAACAGAGGAAGGGCATGCTCCGGGGTGAGCGCCCAGCTTTCCACTGGCGTCCTGGTTCGGATTGCGTCCAGTTCAGTAACGCTCTCTTTCCCGTCGGCTGCCAACGGCCGTTGCTGCGCGCCCAGGCCCAGGCCATCCTGCGCGTACACCAGCTCTACCGGACGCATGCGGTGCAGTTCATCTACGGCGAGAGGCCAGGCTGAAGTCCCGGCAAATTCAGTCGAGCGAAACTCTCCCGTGGACAGATCGACAAACGCCAGCCCGACTGTAGATTTCTGCACCACGACCGAGGCCAGCCAGCAGCTCTCACCCGCCTCCAGCCCGGGATCCACCGCCGTGCCCGGAGTGAGCACCCGGGTCACCTCACGCTTGACGATGCCTTTGACCATCTTCGGGTCTTCCATCTGCTCGCACAAAGCGATGCGATAACCTTTGCGCAGCAGGCGCTGAAGGTAAATTTCCGCAGCATGATAAGGAACGCCGCACATCGGCTGTTTCTTTTCCCGATCACGCGCTGTGAGGGTAAGCTGCAACTCCCGGCTGACCGTGATTGCATCTTCGTAGAACACCTCGTAAAAGTCACCGATGCGGCAAAACATCAGGCAGTCCGGATGCGCCTGCTTGGCGGCGAAATACTGCCGCATCACGGGGGTTAGCTGCGCATCGTCCTGGGGGGAATTCGGCATCGTACGGGGAAGGCCAGAATACCGTACCTGCGATGCAGCAGGCCGTAGCAGGATCAGACCGAGCCAGAAGCCTAGGAGCCGCCATGGTAGAGATTCCGCTCACTCCCGAGCAATTCGCACGCAAAGGCACTGAACTCGAGCAGCAGGAGGGAATTAAGCTCTCCGGGAACGAGGGCACGATCAGCAAATCGGGCGTTAAGGCGCGCTACGCCTATGCCGAGGGCAAACTGTCAGTCACGATTCTAGAGAAGCCCTTCATCGTCAGCACGGCGTATTGCGAGGAGCAGGTGCGTAAGTGGCTGGGGTCGCCCGCCTGAACCGCCGTGGCCTTCGGCAGCGATATACTGAGGCTTGGCGCGAATCGTCGCGTCCTGCCTCTATGTCCCTGCTCTGGCTCCGAGTTGCGGTTCTCCTCTACGGCATTGCCGCGCTGGCGGTTCTACCTGCCGCGCTGTATCAACAGCCGCGCTGGAAGCACGTCGCCATTCCTGCAAGCATCGGGGCTATTTTCTTCCATTTCGTCGCTCTGGCGGAGATTCTGAACGCAGCCCACCATCGTCTGCCTGTGGATACGCACGAGACGCTTTCCTTTTTGGGTCTATTTCTGGCAGTCGCTTTCCTGATTGTTTACTGGAAGTACCGCACGCTGTCTCTGGGCGTGTTCCTGCTGCCGCTCTGCTTTCTTTTAGGACTGCTGCCTGCTTTTCGACCCGGTCTCGAGTCGTCTAGTCTTCCCGGCCTGCACACGGGTTGGCTGTTTCTGCATATTGCTCTGCTGCTGGCCGCCTACGCTGCGTTGTTTGTCTCGCTGGTTGCGAGTGTGCTTTACCTGTTGCAGGAGCAGGGTCTGAAGTCGAAGTCCTTTGCGCCGGGGCGGATTCGTCTGCCGCCGCTGGAGACGCTGGATCGCATCGCTCTGCGCGCTCTCCTGTTCGGGTTGCCGTGCATGACCGCTGGTCTGCTGATCGGTTCTCTGCTGGCGCAGGTTGCCTACGGCGCAAGCTACTTTCGCGATCCCAAGATTCTGCTCGCCTTCGCGATGTGGCTCGCGTACGTGGCGATGATCTACATTCGCCAGCACTCAGGCCTGCGCGGACGTCGGGCCGTTTACCTGTCCAGCTTCGTCTTTCTGGTCGTGCTGGGCGTCTGGGTTTCGAACCAGTTTTCCGCCGTGCACAGGTTCACCACACCATGAGCGAGCGCGGAGTGAACAGCTCGACCCTGGTGCTGCTTGGCATCAATCACAACACTGCGCCGATCGAGGTGCGCGAGCGCCTCGCGATTGCGCCGCATCGCCTGGCCGACGCCACGCGTTCGCTGCTGGCTGCGCCTGGAGTTCGCGAGGGCCTGATTCTCTCAACCTGCAATCGTGTGGAACTGCTTACCGTGCAGGACACCTGCGAGTCCACACCCGATCTCCTGCGGTTTCTCGACGAATACTTTGCCGTTGCGCCTGCGTCGATCCGTCCTCATGTGTACGAGTTTCGCGAACGGGAGGCCGTGCGCCATCTTTTCCGCGTGGCCTCTTCGCTTGATTCCATGGTCGTGGGTGAGCCACAAATTCTAGGGCAGGTGAAGGAAGCGTACACGGTTGCGCGTGAGGTTGGCGCGGTAAATCCTGCTGCCGGCCAGGCGGGATCGAGTTCGCTCGAACGCCTGTTGCAAAGTGCATTTTCCGTCGCGAAAAGAGTGCGCAGCGAGACCCAGATCGGGTCGAGTTCCGTTTCAATTGCGTCGGTGGCAGTTGACCTGGCACGCAAGATCTTCGGCTCGCTCGCGGGCAAGCACGTTCTGCTGGTGGGCGCAGGAAAAATGTCCGAGCTGGCCGTGCGACACCTCATCCAGCATGGCGCGACGGACATTTTTATCGCCAACCGGACGGAGACTCGGGCACATCGCGTTGCGGAGCTTTTTGCCAGCGCGGGTGTACGCACCGAGGTGATTGCCTTCGACGCGCTCCCCGAGCAGGCACAACGCGCCGACATCGTCATCACCTCCACGGGTGCGCCGCAGCAGTTGTTCGGACGCACAAACGGGCAGCAGTTCATGCAACGTCGCCGTGGACGTCCGATGTTTTTCATCGACATTGCCGTCCCGCGTGATGTCGATCCGCGCATGAACGAGGTGGAAGGCTGCTTTGTCTACGATATCGACGATCTACAGCAGGTCGCTGCAACCAACATGGCCGATCGCAGCCGAGAAGCCGCTGCGGCTGAAGCGATTGTCTCGGACGAAGTGGACCGCTATCAGCAACGTCTTCAGGCGCTTGACGCTGTGCCAATCATCAAGCTGTTACAGGAGCATGCAGAAGATCTGCGCCGCGCTGAACTGGAACGTGCCGCACGCTCACTGGCCTCGATGTCTGCCGAGCAGAAGGTGGCGGTTGAAGCGCTCACGCGGAGTCTGACGGCAAAGTTTTTGCATCCTCATCTAGCGGGAATTCGCGAGGCGGCAGAGCAGGGAAATTCAGCGCGCCTGGCAGAACTGGAAGAACGTTATCGGCATCTGCGTCGCAGATAAGGCGACATTACAGCAAAGGTCGTTGCGTCGTATCCTAGAGTCTGCTATGACATCCATTCGAATCGGTTCGCGCGGTTCCCAGCTTGCGTTGTGGCAAGCCAATCACATTGCCGCCATTCTGCGCGCTTCAGGCCATACCGTTGAAATCGAGGTAATTCGCACGACGGGCGACCGCATGCAACAGCCGGGCTTCGTCGCGCCCGCCAATCTCGATGGCAAGGGAATCTTCATCAAGGAGATTGAAGACGCGCTTGCACAAGGCCGGATCGATCTTGCCGTACACAGCTTAAAAGATCTGCCCACCACGCTTGATCCGCGTTTTACCCTGGCTGCGATCCCGCCGCGTGCGGATGCACGGGATGCCTTTGTGTGCGAGCCTTTCTGGGCTCTGCACACGCTGCCACACGCCGGACGCATTGGCACCACCAGCCCGCGCCGGCGCGCGCAACTGCTTGCACTTCGCCCCGATCTGCAATTTGTCGAATTGCGAGGCAACATCGATACGCGGCTGCGCAAGCTTGAAGAAGGCCAGTGCGACGCTCTCGTTCTCGCTTGCGCGGGTCTGGACCGTATCGGCCGCGCGGAGAGCGTGCATCAGCGCTTCGCGCTCGACGAACTGACGCCCGCACCTGGGCAAGGTGCGCTGGCTCTCGAAACGCGCTCGCCGGAGCATCCGCTCGACACTGACGATGCGCATCGGGACGTCGCAATCTTCGCCGCGATAGCCGCTCTCGACCACACGGCGACACGCTACGCTACGGAGGCAGAACGTGCTTTTCTCGCCGGGATGGGCGGCGGCTGCGAGCTGCCTCTCGGAGCACACTGCTTCGCCTCCGAGGCGTTCTCACAGGGATTCCGCATGCATGCCCAGGTACTCTCTTCAGATGGTGAGCAATCGGTTGAAATGACTGCTGACGCACTCCCCAGTGAACCCGCGATTGCGCTGGGTGAGCGAGTGGCCGAAGCGCTCATTCGTCGCGGTGCGCTCGATCTGCTGGAAGGTGCAACCTACGCGGATTAAGGTGCGGCATACGGCAGCCGTGTAGCTTCTACGCCCAGCACCGCTGCCAGCGCGTTCACCACCATTGCATGATCCTCGCGCTGGGGCAGACCGCTGGCTATCACGCTGCCGACGCATCCAGTACCTCGAAGCACAATTGGGAAGCCCCCGCCATGGGTTGCATACTCGGCCACCGGTAGACCGTATTTGTCCTCAATGCTTTTGCCTTGTTGCTGGAGGTCCAACCCGATCGCGTAGGAACTGCGCGCAAAGCGCATCACGACGTTGCGTTTGCGGCGAATCCACTCCATCTGGTCGGCGGGAGCGAAGCCTGTTTGGGCATAGAAAAGCGTGCGGCCCGCAACCTGTATTTCAAAGGTCATGGCCGCACCACGCGCAAGTGCGTCTTCATGCAGGCGGTTGCCCACCTCCCATGCCGTCTCGGCGGAAAAGACGTAGAACTGCAGTTCGTCTTCCTGCCGCAAAATTAACTCCAGATCATTCTCGATACTCACAGTGCTGTTCCTCGCTCTGCGCCATAATAACCGTTCATGGCTTCGCCTTACACCTCGCCAGGCACGCATGTTGGCATCGACTTTGGAACCACCAACAGCTCGGTGGCGCGCTTGTCCGCTTCCGGCATAGAGTTTGTGCGCTTCAGCAACGCCAGCCTCAGTTCGCGCTCGATCCTGTACCTTGAAAAGTCGCCGCGGGGCGTGCTTTCGAGCTCTGGTGCGTGCGCGATTGAACGCTACCTGGAAGCGCATCGTGGGGAGGACCGCCCCGGCCGACTCATTCAATCGCTCAAGTCTTATCTGCCGTCCCGAACGCTGACCGGAACCGAAGTTTTTCGACGGCACTACACACTCGAAGACCTGATCTCGCGCGTCCTTGCGGACCTCCGGGTGCAGGCGGAGTGTCAGTTTGGTACGCCAATCCGCAGCGCAACAGTTGGTCGTCCGGTGCGTTTTGTGGGAGCCGAAACCGCCGAGGATGAAGCATTCGCATTGTCCCGGCTGCGTGCGGCATTCATGCGAGCCGGATTCGAACAGGTAAATTTTGAGCTGGAGCCACTAGCCGCCGCGGCAGCGTACCAGACTACGCTCGTCCGCGATGAAACCGTGCTTATTGGCGATTTCGGCGGAGGAACAAGCGATTTCTCGCTGCTGAAACTAGGTACCAACGGCGAACGCAAGGTGCTGGGGAACGCAGGTCTGGGATTTGCGGGCGATGCGTTCGACGCCCGCATTGTGCGCAAGCTGATTTCGCCCGAGCTTGGACTGGATACCCTTGCGCGTGGAACACACTCTGTCCCGGCGGTTCCGGCGTGGATTTACGCAAACCTTGAGCGCTGGCACTTTCTTTCGTTCCTGCGCACACGCAATGTGCTCGAAATTTTATCGTCGGCACAGAAACGTGCGCTCGAACCTGAGAAGATTGCTGCTCTGCGCGCGCTGATCGATGAAGATCTCGGGTATCAGCTCCACCAGGCCGTGCAGCGTACCAAGCTGGCGCTTAGCTCAAATGAGCACGCGCAGTTTGTGTTCGCGGGACCTGAAGCTGGCACGCTCGACCTGCGGGTCAGCTTTTCGCGAGAACGCTTTGAGCAGTGGATTTCGCCTGAGCTCTCTCAAATTGCGGCGGCGGTGGATGGATTGTTGACCTCCGCATCTGCCTCGCCCTCTGACGTTGACCGCGTCTTTCTTACCGGTGGCACCAGCTTTGTTCCGGCCGTACGCCGCATCTTCGAGACCCGCTTTCCCAATCGCATTCTCGCAGGTGACGAGTTCACTTCGGTTGCTCAGGGTCTCGCCCGGATGGGAGCGCAACACGAATTCAAGGCAGGGACAGAATAGAATCGCAGCTACGATGCTGCCCCTGTCCAACCGCCGCATTCTTGTAACCCGAGCGCGCGGGCAGGCCTCCGCACTGGCCGCGCTGCTTGAGGCGCGTGGGGCCGTTCCGATTCTTCTGCCAGCGATCGAGATTGCGCCGCCTCTCTCCTGGTGTGCGCTCGATTGTTCGCTCTCTGCTCTGCGCAACTTCGACTGGCTGCTGTTTACCAGCGCCAACGCGGTCCACGCCTTCGTGCAGCGTGCGCGAACGCTGAAGATTGCACTGAACCCGCCGCGCATTGCTGTGATAGGCCCCGCAACGGCTCGCGCCGTGATCGAAAGTAAGTTGTCCCAAACGGTTGACCTTATGCCGGAACGCTTTGTGGCAGAGTCTCTTGCGTCGGCGCTTGCGCCACACGCTTCCGGGGCAAGTATGCTTCTGGTTCGCGCAGCCGAAGCACGCGATGTGCTGCCGGAAGCGTTGACCGCTGCGGGAGCGAACCTGACCACCGCCGAAGCCTATCGCAACGTGCTTCCGCAGGATTCGCTTGCGGCTTTACCTCGGTTGCTGGCAGCGGATGTGGAGCGGGCTCTTGACGCGATTACGTTCACGAGTGCCAGCACGGCGCACAATCTGGTCGCTTTGCTTAATGCTGCGCAAATCAGTCTGCCGAGATCAATCGTGCTCGCTTCCATCGGACCTATTACCAGTGCCGCTATGCGTTCCGTCAGCCTTGAACCCAAGGTAGAGGCTGACGCGGCGACGATTGAGAGTCTGGTCGAAGCGTTGGAAGCTCACTTCGCCAGATAGTTGTTCTGTTCGTTATTTCGCGACTATAGCTGACCTTTTAAAGTTGTACAGTGTTGCGGCGTTCGGCGAATACAGGGATCCCTTACAGGGCAGGCTCTTCACTGCGTTCAGGATGACGACTCCACCGAAATTGCAAATCGGGTGTACAGCCGCAAGTAAGTAGATGAACGGCTCTTCCGTGTTCTAGTCTAGTTGTCATTCCCGAAGGGAATCTGCGTCTGCTCGTGCTGTTCCCAGTCTCCAGCCGTTCCGGTTTAGTGAGAGGTCCAGGTCTTATCCGACGAGTTGCACACGCGTTCGAGCGTGCAGTCGGCGCAGCGCGGGGTTCGTGCCACGCAGATCTGCCGGCCATGGTGGATCAGCTGATGCGAAAAAGCGATCCAGCGTTCCTGCGGGATGATCTTGATCAAGACCTGTTCGACCTTGACCGGATCATCTTCGCGCGTCAGCTCCAGCCGGCGCGAAAGCCGCAGCACATGGGTATCAACCACAACTCCCACAGCAATGTTGTACCAGCTGCCTAGCACCACGTTTGCCGTTTTGCGTGCTACGCCAGGCAGCCGCAGCAACTCTTCCATCGTCTGCGGAACCACGTTGCCGAACTCTTCCACGACGGCGTGCGCGGCACCCTTGATCGACTTTGATTTGTTACGAAAAAAGCCTGTGGAGCGAATGATCTCCTCCAGTTCCGGCAGGGAAGCAGAGGCCATCGCGGATGGAGTGGGATAAGCGGCGAACAGGGTCGGTGTGACCAGATTGACCCGTGCATCCGTACACTGCGCTGACAGAATAGTCGCCACAACCAGTTCCCACGCGCTGCGATGCTCCAGCGCGCACACAACGTTCGGGTAAGTCTCTCGCAGCAATTTGAGAATTTCAGCAATGCGCTCGGGAGCAAGCGGCTTCTTCGTCCTGCCCGGACGCAGCTTTTTGGCTACCGGTTCCGATGCGGCAATCGCGCGAGCCCGTGCGCCGCGCGGAGACTTTGCAGGTTGACTTATCAGCACAGCAGGCTTGTTCACAGCCTTAGGCATTCGTCACCACTCCTGACCATGGGATCAAATTCTGTAGCGCAGGCTCTGTTCCGACTCTGCTATTACCCGAGACGATCGAGCATCTCGGCAGGCTGCAAACGAACGCAACTGAAGATTGGTGTGTCCTCAAGCGTGTAGAGCGAGATCTCTGTCTCACGCAACTGCTGCACCAGATCGAGAAAGTCCTCCGGGAAGTTTGTTTCGAAGGCAACGACAAACTCCTGGTCGTCAATCCCGAAGGAGTACGTCGTATTCAGTTTTACCCGCGGGTACATCAGCCCGATGCGAATGTGCTCATCCATGAGGCGTTTGCGCTCGGCCGCGCTCAGCAAATACCAGGGCCGTGTCTTCCAGAACGGGTAGATGAAGATGTATTTCTGACCGCCCGGACGAATCGCGCCTCGGCCTTCGCCTTCGCTCTCATCGGGCCTGTCGATTTGGTACTGCGACCGCTTAGTCATAGCCAGGAAGTTGTGCGGGCTCGAAAGGTAGCCACCAAGAGGCGTTGCTATCAGCTCGCTGCGCATGCGGTTCAGCTCTTCGATGGAGTAGCCAATCGACCACACACACATATCTACATCGCCGCGCGTTCCAACGGTTGAGTACGTGAGCGAAAGAAACTCACCCGGCTTGTTCCAACGCGCCAGCACCTCTGTGAAGGCAGCTTTATGCGCGGCCTTTTCTGCTGTGGGCAGACGTCTCCACTCTGGCATCACCTTGTAAAAACTGAAGCATACGATCTGCCGCTTCACAGCCGGAGCACCCGGGCTCGGCTGTCCGTAGGAGCTTGCGGGCCTTGTTGCCTGGGTGACGGTGTTCGCAGCTTGCTCGATCGGGGTGGTGCCCTGGGGCTCTCGGGGTGAGTCTGACATCAGCAACTTCTTTCTATGTTCAGCGTACTTGGTGGCACTTCCAGCATGGTTGATCCCGCAGCGTCAACAGAAAGGTTTGCTTGCAGGCTGCGCTTCAGTGGTATGCAGGTGCTTCTGCAATCCTAACAAAGCAGGTACGCGCAAATGCGCCGTTATACTGAACCGACTATGCTGGCAAAACTTCTCGCTGCAATCGTTGGTCTCATCTCAGCCGGCGGCTATTCAAGTGTCGCGCTGTTGATGGCCCTCGAAAGCGCATGCATTCCTCTGCCGTCTGAAGTGATTATGCCCTTCGCTGGATATGCACTCGCGCACAGCACCCTGACGCTGCTGCTGGTGGCCACAGCTGGGGCCATTGGATGCAATCTTGGCTCGATACCGCCTTATCTGGTCGGAGCCAAAGGCGGACGTCCCATGGTGAATCGCTATGGACGTTTCCTGCTGCTCTCAATGCACGACGTGGACCGGGTTGAGCAGCTGTTCACAAGGTACGGTGGCATCACGGTGCTGATCGGCCGCCTGCTCCCGGTCGTCCGCACCTTCATTGCGCTTCCGGCCGGCGTCGCCAAAATGAACCAGCTGCGCTTCCACCTTTATACGTTTGTGGGCTCCTGGCCGTGGTGCTTCGTGTTGGCCTATGTCGGGATGAAGCTGGGTAAAGCATGGGACACCAACCCACAGTTCAAGGCCATCTTCCACCGCTTTCAGCTGTCGGTCGAAATTGCGCTCGTGGCGTTGCTCATCTGGTTCGTGGTCTCGCACTGGAAGAATCGCAAAGCTCCACCGGAAAGCGCTGTCCGGGCCTGACCTCTGGCCGAGGTTTCTGTCACGGCTTCGTATTAGAATCGGAAGGTTCCGCACACCGGAAATTTAGACTCCTGGAAGGTCACACCCGCAATGTCCAACACCCCCGCCGCGAATGACGCGGCCACGATTAAGCCTCATGCCGGGAAGCTTGGCATCATGATTCCCGGGATGGGTGCTGTTGCCACCACCCTGATTGCCGGCGTTGAAGCGATCCGCCGCGGCATGGCCGCCCCGATCGGCTCCATTACCCAGATGGGCACCATCCGGCTTGGCAAGCGTACTGAGGCGAACTCGCCCCTTATCAAAGATTTCGTCGATATCGCCCCGCTTGAGGACCTCGTCTTCACCGGCTGGGATATCTTCGGCGGCAACCTGTACGACGCAGCGAAGACCGCCCAGGTGCTCGACCGTGAAACTCTGGACGCCATTCGGCCGTTCTTGGAGTCTATTGAGCCCATGCCTGCCGTCTTTGACCAGCATTACGTCAAACGTCTGACCGCCAAGAAGCAGAAGACAGGCAAGAACAAGTGCGATCTGGCGAACCAGATCCGCAATGATATTGCCGAGTTCAAGAGTAAAACGGATCGCCAGGTGATGATCTGGTGCGGGTCAACGGAAATTTTCATGCCGCAGACCGCCGTACATAAAACGCTTGAAGCGTTTGAGAAAGGTCTGGTCGACAACGATCCAGGGATTGCGCCGTCCATGATGTACGCCTGGGCCGCGCTGAAAGAGGGTATCCCGTTTGCGAACGGCGCGCCCAACCTGACCGTCGATATCCCTGCTCTCAACGAGCTTTCTCGCAAGATGAACGCTCCAATCTGCGGCAAGGACTTCAAAACCGGGCAGACTTTCATCAAAACGGTCCTGGCGCCCGCGTTCAAGACGCGCATGCTGGGAGTGGCTGGCTGGTATTCGACCAACATCCTGGGCAATCGGGACGGGGAAGTTCTGGACGATCCCGAGAGTTTCAAGACCAAGGAAGAATCAAAGCTTGGCGTGCTGGATATCATCCTGCAGCCTGACCTTTACCCCACTCTCTACAAGGATCTCTATCACAAAGTAAGGATTAACTATTATCCTCCGCGTGGTGATAACAAAGAGGGTTGGGATAACATCGACATCTTCGGCTGGCTTGGCTACCCGATGCAGTTGAAGGTCGATTTCCTGTGCCGGGACTCGATTCTGGCGGCCCCTTTGGCTCTTGATTTAGTTCTATTCATGGATCTGGCTGCGCGCACTTCGACGCTTCAGGGCCTCGGCATTCAGGAGTGGCTCAGCTTCTACTTCAAAGCACCTGACTCCGCCCCTGGGGTCTACCCGGAGCACGATCTGTTCATCCAGTCGATGAAGCTCAAGAACACCCTGCGGCACATTATGGGTGAGAGCCTGATCACGCATCTCGGCCTGGAGTACTACGGGGATTGAGCGAAAGCACAGGGCGGCGGGGAGCGTCTAAAGCTCGCCCGCTGCCTGCAACTTTGCCCACAATTGCTTGATACCATTCCCTCTTTCCACGGAGACGGGAAGCACCTCGTCTACTTCGTGTGTCTCGCGGAGAGCCTTCAAGGATTTCTGCAGCGCGCTCTGGCCCACCCGGTCCGCTTTCGTTCCGACGACCAGATAGGGCCGCTGCATCTGCTTAAAGAAAGAGATAAGCGTAGAGTCGCTGGCCTGCGGCGGGATGTTGGTGTCCACCAGGCACACGCCCAGCGCCAGCGTCTCGCGCTCTGCCAGGTAGGGTTCGATGAACTTCGGCCATTCAGCTGAAATCGACTTGGAAATCTTAGCGTAGCCATAGCCCGGCAGGTCGGCAAAGATCATTTGCGGGCGCTGGCCAGAGGTGTCGCCGGTTCCCGAGAAGAGCGCAAAAAAGTTGATGGCGCGCGTCCGCCCCGGAGTAGACGAGGTATGTGCTTGCTTGGAGCCCAGCAGGGCGTTGATTAGCGAACTCTTGCCTACGTTCGAACGCCCCAGGAACGCTATCTCTGGAGCTCTGAACGTCTTCGCTTCCGTCGGGAAGTGCGCAGGATCGGTGGCTGAGAGCATGAACTGTGGCGTGAGTCGCATTTGTTCAGTCTAGCCCGCCCCGAAGGTGAATGCAGGCAAAGCAAAGCCCCGATCGCGTCGGGGCTTTGCCGTATTCGGTGTGGCTTACTGCTGCTGCTGTGGATCTTGCTGCTGCTGAGAATTTTGCTGCTGCTGGGAACCTTGCTGCTGCTGTGAACCTTCGATACGGAAGGTGATAACCGATTCAGACGGGATGACGACATCACGCTGTCCGGTGTATGCGCCTGCCGCTGTGCCTGCTCCAGCTCCAGTGAGGCCGCCGATCAGGGCACCTTTACCGCCGCCTGCGAGGCCGCCGATGAGAGCGCCTACACCCGCGCCGCCCGCGCCAAAGCCCACGCTGCGCTTGCCACGGCCTTGAGCCACTTGCTCGTACTCGCTGCTGTGGACGGGAGTGCGTCCGATTGCAGTCAGCGAGATGCCTAGGTCGCCGGCCCCCTTGAAGCGCCCGCGCCCGCGGGAGGCGATTACCTGACCTGAAACCGGGGTGCCGCGGGCGTACAGAACCTGGCCATGGCTCATGAGGTCGCGGTCGAGCGTTCCAGACCAGCGGTCACCAACCTCGTTGCGGCTTGCGGCCAGACCGCCGTTTAGGCGGATCGTTACCGGTGTTCCTGTGGGAATCGACTGGCTTACTTGAGCCGCCGCTTGATCCTGATGCTCGTTACTGCCTGTGTGGTCGCGCTGCTGTGGAGAGTCGCGGACGCCAGAGCGATTTGCCGCGTAGCCCGCAGAGGGACGGCTGGGCGGGTGAACTCCCGGGGGATAAGTGACCGAGCCGTCGGGGTTCGTAATCGAGCCATCCAGGTTGCGAACCGCCAGTTGCTGCGGCTGAGGAGCTGGAGGCGCTGAAACTGTACCGGGTGCGCTCGAGGTAACTGTGGCAGACGGCGTCGCCGCAGGTGGTGCAGAGCTCTTGCAGCCGGTGGCAACCAAGGTGCCGCCCAGCAAGAGTGCGGTCAGAAATTTCGCAGGAATGGCGTTCATCGGTTCTCCTTCTCAAGCAGGATGGATGACCTGCTGGGCCGGGCGGTTGCATCCCCCGTGTACTTGAGGCGTAAAGTCTTCAAACGATTGTGCTTAGGTCTGGACTTAAGCTGGCGAAGTACGGGTCTGAACGCATAAAGTCTCTGGTTGCAATACTTGCGCCTGTAGCTGAAGGGCACTTTTTTTGCGGCCCTTACTCGTCGCGGATTCCGCCGCGGGAGAGCAGGAAGAGCATCCCCAGACCCACAATCAGAACGAGCTCCTCGACGTGCTCGGACCGGCTGTGGAAGCGGTCGAAGTGGATGCGGGCGGGATTGTCCGGGGCGGCGGTGGAGATGTCGCCGCCGGCCTGGGCGCGGTCGCGATCCATGGGCGGCAGAATGCCCCAGTGGAGGTAGGCGGTGGCGAGCAGCATGATTCCCGCGAGGAGCAACTCGAGCTCATAGCGGCCTTTCAGGCGCATGGGCGACTGGACGTAAAGCCAGCCTGTAACAGAGAGGAAGAGGAGACCGCAGCCGAAAGCGATGAGGTCGAAGACTTTGAGCGCGGCGCCCACGACGGAGCCTGCAAGCTGCACGGAGGGCAGCGTATGAAAGCTGACCGGGGCCAGCACGAAGGCGAAGAAGATGATGCCGCCCACCCAAACCACAATTGCGAGCAGTTGCAGCCAACGCATCATTGGGTCACCCGGGAATGTCCTCTGGTCCACTTCCTGCTGCTGCGTTGCGTGTCAGGGCGCGCCGTAGAACGATGTCGTAGGCCGACTTCAACTCCGCGTACTGTTCCGGGTTGAGCCACCCTTCCAGGCGATCAGTTTCGGCGGCAAACATTTCGTCACGGAGAGTCTGGAGCAGCATACCCTGCGTTCGAGGCGAGTTACCATCGCCCGGGAGGAATTCGGTGCCCTCGGCTTGCACTCCACGTGGCCGCCTACTCTGCGGCCCGGTGAGCAGAAATCCGGCGGCAGCGGCCAGCAGCAGACCGAACCCGGCGAGAATCCACCAGCGGTACTTGGTCCAGGGGTCGCGCACGGCGTCCTTGTCGACGGGAACGCCGAGGCCACCGCCGGGCCGTGTGTCCGTATTGGGGTCGCCGCCTGCGGTTGCTTGTTGATCTCCGGACGTGTTGGCTCCGGTCGCAGCATTATCACGAGGCAACTGGCCGGACCCGCTGATGGAGAACCCGAGCGGCTGCGATGGCTCGGCAGAGCGTGCGACGTAGGTCTGGGCGCCCATCTCCTCGGTCACCGGGCTGTAAGGCGTTCCGTTCCCGGGCTTGAAAGTCATGCTCTTGGGCAGCATGACGACCAGGTTGTCTGTGGGCATGACGGGGCGCGGCTGGAAGTCGAAGCTGCCCTTGTAGGGCAGTTTGTAGGAGACCTGGAACTCGCTCTCGCCGGGGCGGATGGGGAAGAGGATGGTGAAGAGGTTGGGTTCGCTCTCCGGCACCAGGGCGGACTGGACGGCCATGCCTCCGGGCGCTTTGGCGGCGGAACCTTCAACGATCGCGCCGGCGGGGAGATAGAGCTCGAAGGGATGCTCGCTGAAGAGCGTCATCGCGGGCTGCGAGGTGTTCTTGACGAAGAAGTGTTCGACGACGCGGAGTCCGCCGCCTCCAGCTTCACTTTCGATTCGCATGACATCGGCGTCGAGCGTGACCCCGGCCACTTTCGCTGCGGCTGTGTAAACGTCGATTGCGACAGACTGCGTTCCGGGCTGGATGGGCTTGAAGTAGTTCGCGCCTTGGTGCGTAACACGCAGCAGATGCAGACCGTCGTCGGGGACCTCAATTGAAAAGCGGCCTTTACTGTCGGTGGAGGCGTGGGCGAGTTCCTGCATGCCCTGGGCGAGTTGCAACAGGGTGACCTTGTCGCCGGCAGATGGTTTGTTGTTGGTGCGGTTGGTGACGACACCCGTGACCGGTGCGCCGAGGGCTGAACCGGTGAGCGTCAGGACAAGGCCAAAAAAGAAGAGGCAGGATATGTACTTCAACGGACGAATCAATGCGTTCCTCACTGGGAAGAGTCTATCGTGTGCCGGGGTGTATGCAGGACGAGGCGGATTGCTGCGTTGCGCGTTGGGATGAGGGTAAGGCAAAACGCAGATTCCCTGCGGGAATGACAACTAAAGGGCAGAGGCAAAGACGAGGGGCAAGGCAAAGGCAAACGCAAACGCAGATTCCCTTCGGGAATGACAACTAAAGGGCAGAGGCAAAGACGAGGGGCAAGGCAAAGACAAACGCAAACGCAGATTCCTTTAGGGAATGACAACTAAGGGCAGAGCAAAGACTAGGGGCAAGGCAGAGGCAAGGCAGAGGCAAGGCAGACGCAGATTCCCTCGGGAATGACAACCAATCGAGCAGGTGCAAGAGAAGCTGGGCGACGCGTTCGCCGTCAGGTTGTTCTAGTCGAGCGCGTGCAGGTCTTTGCCGGGTTTGAAGCGGACGGCTTTGCCGGGTGCGATGGTCACTTCGGTGCCGGTGCGCGGGTTGCGGCCTACACCGGTTTTGCGGGGTTTGACGGTGAAGACGCCGAAGCCGCGGAGCTCGATGCGGTCGCCTTCGGCGAGGCTCTGCTTCATGGAGTCGAAGATGGCGTCGACGGCTGCCTCGGCCTTGGTGCGGACCAGGCCGGTGCGCTCAACCACGCGTTGAATCAAATCCTGCTTGATCAAGCTCGACCTCTTCTCTTTCTGCGGCGGGCCGACGATGCGAGGCAGATGCACTGCGCAAACATCCACAGGCCCGGTTAGAAGCGATGGTAGAAAGGGGTATGGAAAATGTCAATGCTCGCCGTTTCGCTGCGGCTGTCCCGGATGCCGTTGCGGTGCGGGCTGCATGGCATGGTCTGGTAAACTGCCCGTCGTCGGGGAACCTTGGAGAAGAAAGAGTTTATGTCGATTAAAAGCGACCGCTGGATACGAGAACAGGCGACGCAGCACGGTATGATTGCGCCGTTCAGCGAGAAGCAGGTGAAAGAAGGCGTGATCTCCTATGGCCTGTCATCCTACGGGTACGATCTGCGCGTCTCGGACGAGTTCAAAATTTTTACAAACGTAAACAGCGCCATCATCGATCCGAAGGCGTTCGACGAAAGATCGTTTGTTTCTGTGGAGGCTGCAAGCGTGATCGTGCCGCCGAACTCGTTTGCACTGGCGCGCTCGGTGGAGTACTTCAAAATTCCTAGGGATGTGCTGACGATCTGCGTGGGCAAGTCCACGTACGCGCGCTGCGGCATCATCGTTAACGTGACGCCGTTTGAGCCCGAGTGGGAAGGCTACGTGACGCTCGAAATTTCGAACACCACGCCGCTGCCTGCACGCATCTATGCCAATGAAGGCCTGTGCCAGATTCTGTTCTTCCAGTCCGATGAGGTGTGCGAAGTAAGCTACGCGGACCGCAAGGGCAAGTATCAAAACCAGCAGGGAATTGTTCTGCCGAAGCTGTAGTCTCAAATCGTTTCAAGGCCCCGTACCCCAGAGCAGAACGCGCCGGCGTTAGCCGTGCCGCGGAGGCCGCAAATGAAAGTCGCTGAAGACGCCGTGCTGCCCAGGTTTGGGCTGATCATGACGGACGAGGTAAGGGTTGAAGGGTTGCGGGAGATCCTTGGGGATGGCTCCCGCTGTTCCATTCTGACGACCTCGCTTGAGGGTGTCCGCGCCGTCGAAGGCCTCGATCTGATTGTGCTCGATGCGGGTTTGGTGCCGCCGCTGCTGGAGGCAGTTGCGGTATTGCGGCGGGCCCGGCCGAATGTTCGCGTACTGGTGATCGGGTGGCCGGCTGCGGCGGCGCAGATTGAGGCGCTGATCGCCAGCGGAGCCAAGGGATATATCGTGTACGACGCCAAAGCGGATGAGATTCGGCATGCCGTAGATGTGGTGATGGATGGATCCGTGTGGGCACCCCGCAAGGTTCTCGCCACGCTGCTGGATAGAGCGGACCGGGAACGGGTGAGTTCCGCGCAGGCTGCGCCTCGGTTCACTACGCGCGAAGTAGAGGTGCTGCATCTGCTGATTCAGGGGCAGTCCAACCGGGAGATTGCGCACGGGTTGCATCTAGACGTGGGCACGGTGAAGGCACATCTCGCACGGCTGATGCGGAAGGCGTCAGTTGATAACCGGACTGCCTTGACGATGCATGCTTTGCAGCGGAGATGGGTGTTAATGGAATAGTTATGGTGGTAAGTTACGTAAGACCACATCCATCGGTACTCTTGTGGTTACTTTCGATTCAGGAGAAAGTGTATTCAGCAATACAGACCTGGGAGAGTGGGGTTGCGGCATTCGGCTTCGCCGATGTTCGCAACCCCCATTTTTTGTCTACGCGTTCAGGCGCGAGTGGGTAAATGGCAAAACGCAGATTCCCTTCAGAATGACAGCAGGAAGATGTGGCAGATGCTTTGGGCTGGCGTGCTCTGGTGGTTACCTGCGGGTAGATCCTGACCGGTGAGGCGACGTTGTCCATGATTACTGAATAGAGCGTACGTGCAACCCCGTCCTCGGCCAATCCATCTGAAGAAGAGATATCGAGGCTTCTAAAAGTTCGCGCATCTGGTGCGGGCTTGAGAGTAAAAGCCTATATGAGATGTACGGAGGATGGAACAATGAAGAAGTTTGTGGCAGTTGCAGCGTCTGCCGCCCTGCTGTCGGGCATGGCACAGTACTCGTTTGCGGCGGAACATGCGAGCAAAGAGAAGCTTGCCGATCGCCTGACTCAGGCGAGCGACGTTCTGAATGAAATCATGGCCGCTCCTGATAAGGGCATCCCTCAACAGATTCTTGCAGGTGCATCCTGCGTGGTGGTCATTCCCGGTTTCAAAAAGGCCGCCTTCGTCGTTGGCGCCCAGTATGGCCAGGGCGCGGCAACGTGCCGTACGTCGCATGGCTGGAGCGCACCCGTGTTCGTGCAGCTGACCGGCGGTAGCTTCGGTTTTCAGATCGGCGCACAGTCGACGGATCTGGTGCTGCTGGCTATGAATCATAACGGCTTGCAGGAGATGCTGAAGAACAAGTTCAAAATTGGTGGCGATGCCTCTGCTGCAGCGGGTCCGATCGGACGTGAGGCGCAGGCTGGAACGGACTGGAAGCTGAATGCAGAGTTCCTCACCTATTCACGGGCGAAGGGCTTGTTTGCAGGTCTGGACCTGTCGGGTACGGTGTTGTCGCAGAACACGGAAGACACGCGCACGGAGTATGGAGCGAATGTGCCTTTCACCACTCTTCTGAATGGCGGGCATCCAACCCCTACCAATGCACAGCCGTTCGTGCGTACGGTGGCCAAGTACTTTGTCGAGGCGAAGGCGAAACAGGACTAACTTCGAAGTTAGGCAATCTGCAATGACGAGGCAGCCATAACATGGCTGCCTCGTTTTCTTTGGCCTGGTATGGTGCAATGGGTAAACTGGAATCTTGACCGTTTTGGCACAGAACGACCAGCCAACGAAGTACCGGGGTGGCCTGGCGCCGGCGCTACGCCATCGGGCCGAGTTTGCTGCGGTGTGGATGTTGGTGCGCGGTCTGGGAGTTCTGCCGCGAAATCTCGCTCGGGCCGTCGGAGCCGGAGTAGGCGCGCTCTGTTTTCGCTTCCTTGGGCGCCTGCGCGAGGTTGGCCGCAGCAACCTGGCGCTGGCGTTCCCGGAGTGGCATATCGAGCAGCGCGATCGTGTGCTGCGGGGTGTGTATCGTTCGCTCGGCTGGCAGCTGGCTGAGTTTTGCCTGATGCCGCACTACACACTTGCAAAGGCGAACAGTTTCATCGAGTACGACGGGCTTGAACGTTATTCTGCGGCGCGGGAGCGAGGCAAGGGTGTGCTGGTGCTGACCGGCCACCTGGGCGCGTGGGAGCTGTCGAGCTTCTTTCATTCGCTCGCGGGATATCCGATGGGGTTGGTCATTCGGCGGCTGGATAATCCTCTGGTGGATGCGTTTGTGAACCGCATTCGCTGTCTGCATGGCAATCGCGTGATTCACAAGGATGATTTTGCACGCGGTCTGATCTCTGCGATGCGCGCGGGCGAGACGGTCGGGATTCTGATGGATACCAACATGACTCCCCCGCAGGGTACGTTTGTGCCGTTCTTCGGGGTTGAAGCTTGTACGGCTGCGGGGATGGCGCGAGTAGCGTTGAAGACAGACGCGGCTGTGCTGCCGGGCTTTCTGCTGTGGAACGGTAGGCGCAAGAAGTATGTGCTCGAGTTTGAGGAGCGTCTTCCGTTGATCCGCAGTGGAGATTTGGAGGCCGACATTGTGGCAAATACGGCCGCGTTCACACTTGCGATTGAACAGGTGATTCGCCGGATTCCGGAGCAGTGGTTGTGGCTGCACCGACGCTGGAAGACGCGTCCGCCGGGCGAGTCAGGAGTGTACGGAAGATGAAGGCTCCAGCGGTGACGAAGAGCGAAGTTGCAGCCTTTCTAGGTGTTTCTGCGGGCGTAGATAGAGGCGTGGCCTTGGGCCGGATTTCGTCCATCCTGGCCGCAGACGAAGATGCAATTGTTTTCACTGTGGACGACCGTTCGCTGGGGCAGGCGCTGGCTTCCCGGGCAGGTCTGATTTTGGCGAAGACCGGCAGTGCCGATTGTGGAGATGAGCGCGTGCTGGTGGTCGGAGATCCGCGAACCGCGTTTGCTCGGGTTTATGCGCGCTGGTTCGGTGCGCAGGAGGCGGAAGGCGGGATCAATCCGCGCGCGATGGTTTCTGAGGCAGCACAGGTGGGCGTGGGTTGCCGGGTTGACGCGGGTGCGGTCATCGAGCGGGACGTGGAGCTTGGCGTGGGATGCAGGATTGGGCCTGGGGTCGTGATTCACAGCGGAACGCGGCTGGGTGCGCGGGTTCGCGTGCAGGCCGGGGCGGTACTCGGATCGGACGGATTTGGGTATGTGTGGAGCGAGGGCCAGCACCTGAGGTTTCCGCAGATCGGCACACTGTGCATCGAAGACGATGTGGAGATAGGCGCCAACACGACCATTGACCGGGGGGCGCTCGGCGAGACGCGTATCGGGTGCGGGACGAAGATCGACAACCTGGTACACATCGCTCATAACTGCACGATTGGACGCAATGTGTTGATCGCCGCGCAGGTTGGCATGGCGGGATCGACGACGGTGGAGGACGGTGCGATGCTGGGCGGCCAGGCGGGGGTTGGAGAGCACGCGACCATCGGACGGGGCGTTGTTCTGGGAGGGCAGGGAGGCGTGCTGCCGGGGAAAACGATCTCCGGCGAAGGCGAAGTGTATTGGGGAACGCCGGCTGAGCCGGTACGCGAGTTTCTGCGCGGTGTGGCGCGGATGCGGCGCAGAAAGGACTAGCGGCAATGGCAGTCGTGGTGGTCGGCGGGCATACGCGGAACATCGGGAAGACGAGTGTGGTGGCGGGGTTGATCGCGGCCCTGCCGGAGATGCGCTGGACGGCGTTTAAGATTACGCAGTTTGGGCACGGCGTGTGTTCGGCCAATGGCGAGCCATGCGACTGCGAGACCGCGGACCACACAATTGCGATCAGCCAGGAGCGGGACCGGGCGAGCGGAACGGATTCATCCCGCTACCTGGCGGCGGGGGCGGAGCGTTCGTTCTGGGTCAGAACCCGGCAAGGGCAGTTGGCGGAGGCCATGCCGCGTGTGCGCCAGGAGATTGCGCGGTCAGAGAACGCGATTGTGGAGTCAAACAGCGTTCTGCGATTTCTACAGCCCGATGTGCTGGTGTGCGTGCTCGATGCAGGGACGGCGGACTTCAAGCCTTCAGCGAAGCGCTACCTGGACCGTGCGGATGCGATTGTGCTGACAGGTGGCGAACTGAACACCGCTCCGTGGCCGGATGTTTCGATTCGGCTGGTAGAGCGTGCGCGGCTGTTTCGCGGCGGCGAAGGTGCGTATTGCAGTGAAGATCTGGTGCGGTTCGTGCGCGAGGCGTTGCAGAGGGTTGAAGCTCACGCGTGAGGTTTATGGGATTCTCGCGTAAATCTGTTGTCTCGGGTGGAACTCCATGTAAGGATCGGACGTAGATTTCACAAGAGACTGGCAAGCGTGCGCCCGCGCGTGTGCAAGGCCGGCAGAGTGGCCGAGGAGTGTCGTCGATGCACTATCAGATTTCGCGCAACGGACAAATGTACGGACCCTATACGCTCGAAGATTTGCGGCGCTACGTGGCCAGCGGCAACGTGCTGCTGACCGATCTGGTGAAGAGCGAAACGATGACGGAGTGGGTCCAGGTAGCGCAGCTTCTGGGCACAACTCCAGCATCGGCTGAACCGGCTAATCCCGCACAGGCTGCGTACGCGCCAAGCGGCTCATACGCGAATCCAGCCGGTGGTGGGAGCTACGAAGATCCCGTCTACAACCCGGCAGCGGGCGCGTATCCGGCGGGTGGCACGGCAGGCGCAGTGGCAGGGCAATATCCGGATCCACCGAACCTGCATTGGGGCTTGTATCTGCTGTTCACGATCCTGACCTGCGGCCTGTTTTCGAAGGTGTTCACGGTGATTCAGGCGGCGTGGTTGAAGAAAGTGCAGCCGAACAGCAACGGGTTGATCTTCTACATCGCGCTCTATGTGCTGCTGGTGATTACCTGGTTTCGGGGTGCGAGCGTCTGGGGCGTGATGATGGCTCATCCAGGCAGGTTTCCGCACACACACAACCTTGGCGGAGGCGTGCTTTCGCTTCTTTATTTCGTGCTGCTGATTGTGACGCGGTTCGTGATGAGTGCGTCCCTCGAAGAGCACTTCAATGGACCGGAGCCGATCGGTCTGCGGCTGAATCCTCTGCTGGTGTTTCTCTTCGGCGGGATTTATTTTCAGTATGAGTTCAACCGAATCAATGGATTGAAGCAGGCCGCGCGGTACGGTATTGGGCGGGTTTTCTAGCAGTGCGCGGGATGATGGTCCGGTGGCCGCAGCTTATGGGGATTTTGATTGTGAGTCTCGGTGGTGCGGCTGTCTTGCTGCGGTTTCCACCGGCGACGTCTGTAGGTTATCCGGGGTGCCCGTTCTTTGCAGCGACCGGGCTGCTTTGTCCTGGATGTGGAGGAACGCGGGCGCTTGCGGCTTTGCTGCATGGGCATTGGGGTGAGGCTTGGCGGGAGAATGCTTTGCTGGTTGGATTGCTGCCGGTTGCAGCCTCGTATCTTACGGTGGCGGGTTGGCGGGTAGGGCGGGGCGACAGCCAGGCGGAGTGGCCTTCAGTGAATGCTCGGCTGACGGCGTTGCTGGTGGTTGTGGCGCTGGGGTTTGCGGTCTGGCGGAACCTGCGGTAGTGCGGTTGCTCGTTGTTGGAAATAACTAAAGCAGACGCGGATTCCCTTCGGGAATCACAACAAAACAGCAATAGGAACAACAGACGCAGATTGCCTTCGGGAATGACAACCAGAAGGCAACAGGAACAACAGACGCAGATTCCCTGCGGGAATGACAACCAGAAGGCAAGAGCACAGCAATGGCGAACGCAGGCTACGGCGGGTAGTTGCGCGTGATGTGGCGCTGATGGCCTAGACTGGCTGGGCGTGAGATGTTGGCGCAATTGGGGTGTGCATGGTTTTTGAGACGGACAAGTGTGAGCCGAGGCAGGTTTATAACCTGTTGATCGGCTTGGTGGCGCCGCGGCCGATTGCGCTGGTGACGAGCTTCAACGACGATGGCGGTCTGAATGCCGCTCCGTTCAGCGCGTACAACTACCTTTGCACCGATCCGCCGATTGTGGGGCTGGGTGTGATGAACCGTCCGGGAGAGTTTGTGCCCAAGGATACGGCGCGCAATATCCGGCGCAACGGCGAGTTCGTCGTCAACGTGACGACCGAGGACCTGGCGCACCAGATGAATGTTTGCGCGACAGACTTTCCTGCGGGTGTGGATGAGCTGGAGATGGCAGGGTTCGAGACAGCGCCTTCGACGCTGGTGAAGGTGCCACGCATCAGGCAGGCGCATGCGGCGCTCGAGTGCGTGGAGCATACGACGCTTGAGATCGGGCGCTCGCGAATTATTCTTGGGCGAGTTGTTGCCATGTATGTGGAAGATAAATTTGTCGACCCGGCTGGCCCGTATATCTTGTCAGAGGAGTTGCACGCGATTGGACGGATGAATGGGCAGGGCGCATATGTGAAGACGCGCGATGCGTTTCTCTCGATGCCGCGCATTCCTTATGCGGAGTGGCAAAAGGGTAGGCGGGAGTAGAAGGGCTTCCGTTGTGGAGGTTTGTAGCTGATCTGTAATCATGTGCAGCGTTGTGGCGTTCGGTGAATACAGGGATCCTTCACTACGTTCAGGATGACGACTCTGCATAAATAGCGAATCTGTTTTTAGAAGCAGCCGCGGATTGCAGATTTCAATGGTGGTTAGAGCGAAGAGCTTCGGGAGAGTGGAATGACATTTTTGCGGCAAATGGGAGTTGCGGCGTGTTGTGTGAGCTTCGGTGCAGGTGCGGCGTTGGCGCAGAGTGCTGCGCCCCAGTACCCGATGTATCCGTCTGAAACTCCGGCGACGTTCCAGCAATCGACGGCTGGAATGGATTATGACCGGCGCGAGGAGATGATCTCCATGCGCGACGGCGTGAAGCTCCACACGGTCATTCTGGTTCCGAAAGCTGCGAACCATGCGGGCATCCTGATGACGCGCACACCGTATGGCGCGAACACGTTGACACAAAATGCCTATAGCGTTCACATGGCGTCGAGTCTGTATGGGTACGACAATGCGGTCGAGGCGTTGATTCCGGGCGGATACATTCGCGTCGTGCAGGATATTCGCGGCAAGTATGGCAGCGAGGGCGACTACGTGATGAACCGTCCGCTGCATGGAGTTACAGGAACGTTGAACCCTACGCCGGTGGACGAATCGACGGATACGTACGACACGATCGAGTGGCTGATCCACAATGTGCCGGAGACGAACGGCAAGGTGGGGATTCTGGGAATCTCTTACGACGGTTTTCTGGCTCTTGAGCCACTGGTGAACCCGCATCCTGCACTGAAGGTTTCCGTGCCGATGAATCCGATGGTGGATGGCTGGCGTGGCGACGACTGGTTCCATAACGGCGCGTTTCGCCAACAGAATATGCCGTACATCCTGGAGCAGAGCGCGTCGCGCGGCAACAAATACCATTGGCGCACAGGCAACTTCGACGATTATGACCAGTACATGAGGGCCGGGTCTGCGGGTGAGCTGGGACGCGAACAAAAGCTGGACCAGATCGGCTTCTGGAAGAAGATGGTGGAGCACCCGGCTTATGACAGCTTCTGGAGCTCGCAGGCAGTGGACCAGGTGCTGGCAGCGCAGCCCCTGACCGTGCCGACGATGCTGGTGGACAGCCTGTGGGACCAGGAAGATATCTACGGTGCGATCGCCGTGTACAAGGCGCTCGAGGCCAAGCACTCGGACAAGCTGTACCTGGTGATCGGCCCCTGGCACCATGGCCAGGAGATTGAGGCTGCGGGGTCGCTGGGAGCGGTGAAGTTCCACAGCGATACCGGGCTTTATTTCATGCAGCACATTCTCGCGCCGTTCCTGGCTCATTATTTGCAGGATGGCTCGCCCGCAATGCACGTGGCACCGGTGACGGCCTATGTGACCGGGACAGATCACTGGGAGCGGCTGAAGACGTGGCCGTCGGGATGTGAGAGTGGATGCGCCCCGACTATGAAGCCGCTCTACCTCGAAGCCGGCGACAAGCTCGGATTCAAGCAGCCGAATCAGGATGGCGGCTTCG